>Ga0214543_1002556_pt1 | contig 35818 bp, 18 predicted proteins | sample CNSS2metaG_FD_160094 | JGI IMG/M metagenome (GOLD analysis project Ga0214543, IMG submission 160094) | Root nodule microbial communities from cowpea collected in UCLA plant growth center, Los Angeles, California, USA - CNSS2 | ecosystem: Host-associated > Plants > Roots > Nodule | place: USA... | reverse complement strand
GACATTGACACCACTCTCAACCCAAAACCTTAAGGCAATGGGTTTATGGGCCTTGATCCTTATATGGTGCTCTACTTTCTCAATTCTGGTCAATGTGGGATTTAGACTCACACTTGGATTCCTAACAAGTTTTGTGGAATGGTAAATCAGAGAGCATTAATGGCAATTTTGGTGCCAGACTCGCAGTGACCAACGAAATTGCAGATGAAGTAGTTTGGTCCCTTCGCAAGCTTGATCTGATCAGTTCCTGAATTATAGGTTTTGGCACCCTTTGGGGTCTTGCATGCTTTGTAGCCACCATTATTTACAGCCACCACATTGTGAGTCCCAGGGCTGTAGTTGAAAACTACAATACACATATATGCATAGTTAGAACGTAATATTGTGGTGAAAAGTTCTTTATTTCAGTTGATTAATTATGCTAAAGCTCACTTCTAACATAGTATCAGAGTTAGGTTAGAGTCTATCTCAGCGAACTTTCTTGGACATTTTATTTCACAGAAAAAAATATGATCGAAAGAAACTAACCAAGTGTATCACCGGCTCTGAATCGTTTCCCTTTAGGCCAAGCCACAGTGTTAAAGGTCCAACCATTTGCATCTCCAACTGTGTAGGTGGCTGAGTGAGCCATCTCACAGTGAAGCACCGACCAAAATGACAGTGTTAGAGCAACAATTACACTGCCTCTTCCCAGGGCCATTTTTTAACTGCAATATAACTCTAAAGGTTAAGAAAGAAGAACACTTAGTGTTAATAATAAGAATTAAGAACATGGTTTTATAGCAAAAGATGATGGAAATTGTAATGGGGTGGTTGAGAAATGCTGGGGCCTTTATTATGGCTCAAAATGATGACTCAAGAACATGGATTGGAGCAGAGTCATAATGGTTTTGATTTGGGAGAGAAATAATAGACTTGGCCCTATAGAGTCATAATGATTTTAATTTAGTTATCATTATAGTTAGATACATGTGCTTCAATCACAGGTGGATCCGTGTAATGTGAAAAAATGTAGGGTTGAGCCTAAAATTAAGTTGTGATGTGAGTTGATTCACATAAATTCCAAGTTTTAGGGTTAATATATATAACCCACCAAGGCTTTAAAAACACGATCTTTATTATGTCAATATACGATGAACTTTAAGACAAACATATCCACTTACAGTTATAATTGTGTGTTTTGACTCTTCTCAAAAGTGTAAATTAAAAAATTGTACCTCATGATTGAAATGTTAATTTATATTTTTGTTGTATTGCCAACGACTTGTTTTTTTTAAATAATAGAGATAAGAAAAGTATAATTTATATTTTCTTTATTAAAGGCTTCTCCATACACAATAAAAAAAAAAACTGAATCCTAATCATCATGTTCATGAAAAAGAAAATGTTGATTGAAAGTTCCCACAAACTATACTGTGGTTATCCTGATCTAAAACGGAGATAAGGAACAACAACGAAAAATATTGGCAAAAAACATAATCAATGGTGGAGCTTAAAAGGGTCATACGACGGCTTCCCCCCCCTCCCCAATATTTTTATTTTTTTAATTTTAATATATTTTAAAAAATTGTATGAAAAGTGATATTATAATTTCTATTTCTTGACTTCTTTTATTTCTTAACGTGATCGAGTATGAGTCATTGATTCTTTCAAAAGAAAAGACAGTGATCAATGGTTCACATTAAGTCATATCAGAGAATGGATGATAAGAATAAAAAATAGAAGTCATAGTATTATTTTCCAAATTTTATACATCTATCTTGATATCACAAAATATTTTATAAGGATTTATTGGTGAATATAATTTATTTAAATTTTATAAGATTGTTTTCCTTAATAAGTAATTAGTGTTGCTTAATTAAAGATTTATTTTCTTATTTTAGGCTTAAATATCCTCATATTTGTTTGAATTATTTAATTAGGTTCCAAATTTTTATTTGATTTAATTAAGTTCTTGCATTTGCAAAAATAATTTAATTAGGTTATTTTTGTTATATTAACATTATTAATGTTATGTGTACATGTCACATGTTGTAGTAGTTCCAATTTATTTATATTTATATTTTTTACTTTTTATTTAGCTTTTGATTATTTTAATTTTTTTTACCATTTGCCAAGTTATTGTTATGTTACTTGACAATGATGGTGTTATATAACAATGTCAGCAGTGACGAATTATATATGTAGCATGAGGGCCTTAGTCCCCAAAATATTTTTGATTTTTTTTAATTATGTATATATTTTTTGATTTTTTTTAATTATATATTTTTGAAATTTTGAAATTTTTTAAATTATAAATAATGTATTTTAAAAATTGATAGAAATTTAAATTATGTCTTTTTAATTTTTTTATAAAGTATAATACTTAATGTTAATAAATAATAAAATATAAAATTAAATATAATAAAGAGTAAAAATATTTAGGTTTAATTATTTTTTTATTTTATTTTTTGTAAAAAAATGTCAAATTTTGACTAAAATATCGAAACCAAATTAAGACTAAATCAATTTGAGGACCGACTTACATTTTTGGAAACAAAAATCAAAATAGTAATTAAAACAAATATTTATTAAGATATTTTTTTTTATTTTATTTCTCATTATATTTTTAGGTTTTCTTAAACTTGTACTCATCTTTCAGCTTCATATGTTTTCTTTTTGTTTTTGAAGAAAAAAAGAAGTTAGACATAAACTCATTACTTTTGCTCTCATTTGTCATTTGTTTTCTTCCTTCCTTGAAGAACAAAAGGTAACTCTTTTGTCTCACTTGATAATGAACTATTAGTTTAATAGTTATTAACATTATTTTTTATTTCATGAACCTTGTGTATTCGTTTTTTTATGAATATAGAAGAAAAAATAATGTATTATGTGTTTTTTCAAACCGATTTTATGACTTGATTATAAAATAATTGACTCTCAATTTCTCATTATATTATGATAAATTATTTTTTAATATTAATTTTTTTAAAAGTACATTGATGAGGAATAAGACCATAAATTCATTCTTTAAAAATGATAGAAGAGAAGTTGTGGTGAAGATGAAAATAAGATAAATTTTACTTCTTTAGATATTTTGAAGTATTGTACTAATGATCAAATTGTTCAGTTAGATAAATTATTTTTTGAAGTATTATATTAATGATCCAATCTAATAATCAAATAACTATATTGTTTTGGCCCCTCCAAATTTTGTAGTGAAGATCCGCCACTGAGTGTCAGTATCACATGTGAGTGTTTGTGTCACATGACAGTATTGATATCACATGACGATGAGTGTCACATATCCGTGTTTTTGTCAACAAAATCTTTAATGTAAGTTTTTTCAACAAGGAGATTTGATACAATAACAATGAGATAGGAATAAATATATAGAATAATTTAGTACACCATTTTTAATCCAAATATATTATTTAATTTTTTATTTGTATTTAATTTGTGATGTTTAACTTACATTGAATTTTTAATAATATCTTCTTTAAATGTGAATTTTTATCTCTTTCAATCTTTTTTGATTTTTTCTTGATTTTAGTGTTTGAGGTTTCATATCAATCAAAGATAAGGTTAATTTACAATATATATATATATATATATATATATATATATATATATATATATATATATATATATATATAAGTGAGTTATATAAGTAAGTGCAATCCTTATTTTATAAATCGGTATATTAAAGTTGAATTAGATTTAAAATTCACTTCTTAACATGATATCATCTTCAAAAATAATAGTTTATAGAACGAAATTTACTAGATGTTGAATTTATTATTGCATCCGCTATCGAACCATCCATTAATATTTACTCTTTCTTAGGTTCATGTAACAACCTTGAATACTAATAATATTATATTTAAAGTAAATTGTTTAGTTAAAATGAAATTAAAATTTTTAATTTAAATATAAATTAAATGATTGAATATGAAAAAAAAAATGATTTATAGAGTAGAATAGAAAATAAAATTTATGCGGTGTCAACAGGGTCCAGATTACCATACTGGATATGCTCATCGAAATGGTCAAACATTAAATTAGACTTATCTAAAACTGTTTTTCAAGAACATATATAAATTCACATTTCAGACAGAATTGAATTACATGATCTATAAATATCTGAAAAAGTGCACCGACAACATAAATGTATTTGATATTTTTGTTTAATCATAAATTTCAATATAAGATAAAAAAAAAAAACATGTTAAATTTTATAATATAACTATCTTAAAAATCATTCAAAAAAATGGGCTGGTCAACCTTCTAAAAAGGATTGAATAAGTATATATATTTAAAAGGTGTTTTGAGATATATATGATATTGGCGACATGATTCATTATTCTGAAACAGATAATAAGTAAAAGATACACAAAAGGGAGCACAGAGCACAGATAGCTACCCTTTTTCTTCGAACACATACCTATGTTATGAGATAAGTTCCAATTTGCATTACATTACAAATTGTAGGAGTAGGAAAGCACCGAGATATATAGTTATCGAAAAGTTAACACAAACTCAAGCAGCATTGACGGCAATTTTCATCCCAGCTTGACAGTGACCAGGAAAGTTGCAGATGAAGTAGTTCTGTCCCTTAACGAGTCTGATCTGATCGTTCCCCGAATTATACACTTTCGACCCTTTTGGAGTTGTGCAACCATTATACCCACCACTGTTTACTGCCACCACATTATGAAGCGTAGGGCTATATTTGAACACTGCATCATCCACACAAAAAAACAAAACATGCATAAAAAGTTGTCGGTGCTTCATGTTTCACACAAAACTTTAAGAAAAAAAAACTGTCTGAAATATGCAGAGACGAACCAAGTGTGTCACCGGCCTTAAAGCGTTTGCCTTTGGGCCAGGCAACAGTGTTGAAGGTCCAACCACCGGTACCTCCGACTGTGTAGGTGGCAGCATGAGCCATGTGAGAGTGAAGCAGCAAGAAACAGAGAGAGAGTAGGAGAACCACTGCACTGCCTCTTCCCAGAGCCATCTCTTGATTAATTTTGTGGTGAGTGAGTGGGAATGGAAAGAAGAAAGGGTGGTTTTATAATGGAGGAGTGAGGGCCACACACACACTTAATGGGTGGTTGGTTACATAGTAAATAAATAAATAGCGTAGCAGACTCCTTTGTCCCAGAAACTGTCACCAAACCCACATGTCTCTGCAAAACCTCATTATGGTTACTATACTCAACAAAAATTAAGTACATAATTTACCATTGCTATATTAATATATAGTAATATATAGTAAAAAATATTTTATCGTATCAAATCTGTGACCTTTTTATTTATTTTCACTCCTTTTATTTAATCTATAAATCCTAGTTTCTACTCCTTTATCTTTATTCTTTTCTTACCCTCTCTCTTTCAAACAAACCATAGTTATTTCACAATTTACTTATTTTACTTGAGTTATTGAATGATTATCATACTTAATTTACTGTAGTATCTCAAAAATACTATAGGAACTACTTGGATAAAGTGTTTTGTACAATAAAAAAATAATTAATGAATAAAGATAAATAATATTATACTGGAATTATTAAAAAATAATTAAATTAATATAACTAATAACATAAAAAAAAAATACAATTATTGAAGAAGTATAACCTATACAATTTAAAATATGATAAACCGACTAAAGTTCATCCTTGTAAATTGTATTTAATACAGTTATTGTAAATTTTCACATGCCATGATAAATCACATTGATAGTACAATTTGTATTTAAATAATCATAATTGAAAAAGAAGTATGAAAAGTCTTTGTCTGCTTTTACCTTTTTAGTGCAACATACAACAAATAAAAAAAAAATATATATATATATATATATATATATATATACTTGATTATTTTCATAATAAAATATATATGATCAAAGGAAATTATCTTTATTCTTTTAATTTAATAAATAATATTTAATTATTTGTAACCAAATGGTATAATGAGTTTTACTTTCAGTTAAAACTTGACATTCACGTTAAAATTTTCAGTTTCTCATCGTAATGCAAGTTTAAACCTAGACATGTGATTTTGAGTGTAGTTATTACCTTTTTTTTCTCATTTCATACAAATTTTGTAAGAAACTCAATATACATTAAAAAGTTTATAATATATTTTAAATATTTTTTTTTTAAATTATAGAAATTTGTAATTTGCACCATTTAATAAAAAACACATATCCAAACTAATTGGAAACTTTAAACTTGAAACAGTAATTATAATCAATGGCCATAAGTATAACTGTCGCCGTAATTAAAAGTTTAACACACCCAATAAACAAATCATGGGCCATAATTATAAAATTATATATTTTTACCCAAAAATTAGAAGGTTATATTAAATTGTGAAATTATACAAATTATGTATATTATATAAAAGTGCATGAAACAATCATAATCTAACAAATAACATTGCAAAATTTGTACTAATATAAAAATTATATATTATATTACTTAATAAGTCATTTATCATTGACCATATAAAGAGAATGAAAAATTTAAATTTTGAGAAATAAAAAATAAGCTGATTTATTCTTATTTAACAGTATAATGTATCATTAATTATGAAAAGAATAGAAAGAAGAAATTTCAATTTTAAAAAATAAGAGGTAGTTGAAACTTACCAAAAACTGCCACATCCCATATTTCTCTATCTCAAAATTCTTCTTTTATATATGGAAATAGCACATATTATATATATATATATATATATATATATATATATATATATATATATACACACACACTTTTAATAGTTTAGATTGCATTTAACAAATATTTATTAGGTAAATAAATTATTTGAAATAAAAAGTTAAATTTGATTGAAGAATAACAAAAAAAAAAACAAGTTGGATTAATATTAACAATTTGGGTATTGTTACTTCAATGGAAAGAAGAGTTTTGAAAATATTTATTAATAAATTTCATGTATACTTACCCATTGCTACAAACAAAATATATACAATTTGCTTTAATAAATAAATCTGGTTCACAAAAAGGTTTGAATGGTAAAATTAACACATGCTTCTAGTAGGAAAGAGAACCAACTTAGCATATAGAGAGTGAATTAAAAGAAGAATGAAAAAAGTTGTCAAAAAATTTCTTCAATTTTAGAAAACCAATCTCGTGTAGAAGTTCATGTTTTATTCCAACAAGAACAAAAATTTATAAAAGTTAATGTGAGTGGTCCAAAAGTAAAAATCTCCTCCCTTTTTCCAATATCAACGTCTGAAAACATTTGCGGAGAAACATGGTCAATTTTATCTAAATTTAGTGAGACTTTTATTTCCAAATACAAAATGGAATAATAGAGTGACCATTCTAAGATTTTAGGTGTATCTTTATAAAATTTTATACATTTTAATCTTTAATTCAATAAAATAAGGCTTTTTTTGTTCTTATTAATTACGTATGCTTTCAGTTTAAGATGAGTAACTATCTGAATTTATAATGTTGGTTGTAAATGAAATAGTTTTTATATAGAGATTAAAACTCTTATTCATGTTTTCTTATATATTATAACAAAAAATATTACATGATGAAATTTTAATGATCAAAAGAATTCGTCAAATAATATTTATTTACAAATTTTATTGATAGAAAAATATTTGTTAATAAAATAAATTTATGAAAAATTTTACCAATAAATTTTAAGATTTTAATTATCGATGAATATTTTTGTCGATAAAAAGTGTTGAACATAGTAGCAACAACGACAATGGTGAGAGGAGAAGAAGAAAAGAAATAAAAAAAATGGAAAAAATGAAGACCAAGTTGCATAATTTACTAATAAAAAAAACCATCAATAATTATCAACAAATATTTATTCATGTTATTGATGAATTTAAATGGTAGTAATTACTAACTATTTTTTTTTTATCGAATTACAACATTTTTTATTTAGATCACACTAAACTTGGACACATAAAAAACTGTAACCTAAACGTAAAAAAAAATACATATTTATACATGTGATTTACAGAATTTCGAAACCTACTGTTTTAAAATCATAAATATTTTATGTCACATTTATTTAAATATAACCTTTACAAAATGTGAGATAAAATTAAAAAGTACGGTCTAAAGTCTTAAAACATGAACTATCGATCAATAATTATCAACATATTCTTCGATCTATCAGTTAAATTTATCGATAAATATTTTACCAACAAAATTTTCATTGTTATTAAACATTACATACAACATTTATTTATTATCTATATCAAATATTTTTCTAAAAATTTATTTTAGTATGGTTACGTTATAATATTTCTATAATCATAATCATAATCATAATAGGTATAACGAATCTATTAATCTGGATAACTTTACTTTTACTATTTTTTTTTTCATTCGTTCTGAGTTTATAAACTTTCTTTTTACACTAACATAAACTTCACACGATAAAGTCTCATGTGACAAATCGATTAAATTAACCAATATTTGAATCCCAGCATTAAAAAATCCAGTTTCATGTCAGAAATCAATGAAGTATTCTACACGATGCGTAATTGTTGTGGATCTATGTCCGTGTTTTTGTCCCTAATTCAAGTTGTTAAGGATGTTGTTAAGAAGATGTTTCTTGAACCATAATTTGATATGTAGAAAATGTGATATAGTGGTTAAAGTTAAACTCCACTATACTAAGTTCCAAATTGTGACTCATTGTTGACTTCATTTTGTTCAAGTCGTGAACTTTAACTCTCCATTTGAAGTGTGCCTAACGCATTTCCTAACATGAATATCCTACAACCCTACATTAATTAATTCATCATAATTCACAACCAACAAATTCTACCTACTTCTAATTTACAGTCCACAATTTCGGCTGAATTTCATCTCATATTTACTCCTTTGAGACCAAGAATTCAAGAAAAAAGAAATGATAAAAGTCTCAAGTTTTTCAATCAGAACGTTTATCATAAGATAGTCAAATGGTGGTGGGGGAGCCACCTTTAAGATGGTTGGTTCAATAGTTCAAAAATTAAAAAAAGTGTTAACATTTTTTTAAATATTATTTTATTTGGTTGAGATTCACACCAATTAAGAGATAAAGTTAAGTTATAATATAACTAAATGTTAGAGAATTTAAATATGAGTTTAAATAAACGAGAGTGTTGAACACCATATATAAAAATAAATACTCATAAATTTATTGTTTTAGGATTTTTGGGTTAGAAATAATGTCAATCCCTTATGTGTGGGTTAGACTTATGTTTTATTAGTATTTTATTTTCTGTGATTCTCTCGAAAGACCCATCCGTGAAAACAATCTTTACTTTTTTTGTAAAGATGTGTTAGACTTAAATTAATTTTCTAATATGATATCAGAGTTTATTTTATCAAAATTTGTTAGATGTATAGTGTAAAGATCAATTTACTGTATATAAAATATGAATAATTCTTATTTTATTTTTAGTGTTGTTGTATTTTATTTATTTATTTCGTACATTAGTTTGTCTTGTAATTTTTGTGGTTTGCTGAAAATACAAATGTGAGTCTAAGTCTCACATTGTACCACTTACTTATACCATCATTCATCTTTTGAGTCTATTTTAATTACAAGAAGTTTTTTGTAGTCTGTAAGTGTCTTTAACTTCCTTAAACTACTATTACAGGAAGTTATTAAGTGTATTTGTGTTGAAAGTCTCACATCGACTAAAGATAAGACAATTTCATAGTATATAAGTGGCGTGCAAACCTCATATTATAAGTCGATTATGTGAGATTAAGTTAAGCTTAAATTTCAGTGTTTATTTTTTTTTCTTTTATTTATAAATCAATTTTGTGAAAATAAACTAAGCTTAAACTTAATTAATAGTAAATATTATAAATGTAAAATGGAAGACAATAAAAGAAAACATGCAAGAACTTCGAAGTTAGTGTTTGAAATTGCATTGTTAGTTTGCAACACTTGCAAAATTCTTAGTTATTTATCCAAATTACAAAATGTTACTGATTTAGTTTTTTTTTTTTTTTTCAGTTTCATTAGGAAAAATGACATTCACATAACACATGTTTGTGAAAAATCCTCGCATAACTTAAAGGTGTTGAAGCGGAGGTAATGAGGTAGACAGCGATGGTCACAACCACCCACAAATTCGTGTTATTTTTATTCAATAAAAATGTTTTTTTAATAACAGTGATATCTTTTATTCTCTTATTCGAGTCATCTATATTCCATTTATTTTATATTTGTCTCTTTGTTTGACTTCAAAATTTAGTTCCAAGAGAATTACTATTTTGTACTTGTTTATTTTTAAAAGATTGTAAAATATATTATAATTTAGAAAATGAGATTCTCTTTAACTTTAAAGCTTTTAAATATCGATTTACAATTTTACATCTGAATTCACTAATATATTAAATTATTTTCGAATTAAAGGCTTCAAAAGTAGTTTAGTAGGGTTTTTTAATCCACTCTTTATATTAGCTTCGTTTAATAACTAAGATAGGATAGGATAAGAAAGTGAATGACGATAAAATAGAACAAGATAAGTTCTAACTATATTCAATGTTGGTAGATAACAGGTACTGAAAGTTGACTTTTCATTATATATTTATAAATTATGAAAAAAAATTACAATTTTAAGTAAAATATATAACATTACATTTTATTTATATATCCATTTGTATAAATATATAATATTTTCAAATTATAATTAATATATTAAAAATATTTAAATAATTATTTATTTAATTCTATTACTCTTATAAATAATATAATTTAAATTTATTGTCACAATTTTTTTAAAATTTAAATAAATAAATTATATAAGTTTAACAAAATTAATATTAAAAAGTTTTCAAATAAAAAAAGTTAATTTTGAATATATTAATTACTATTATAAAATTTAAATTTACATGTTAATTGTAAAATCTCTTTTCTTTTCCTGCATTTAATTAATTTTTTGTTTTCAAATAAGTTTATATCAGCAACATTCCCATACCATGAAGATTTTAATAAAATAAATAAATAAAAAGGAAAATAACAGAAAAACATGTTTTCTCTCTCTTTTTTAAGTTTTTTTTTTCTCTTTCTTTATAATATTCTAACTTCAAGCAAGTGTCTTCTTTCTCTAAAAATATTGTAATTCTCTCTTCTTTTTTTTTTTTTTTTTTTTATGTTTAAGCTTTATCTTTTCCTGAAGTTTAATTATTTACTTTATTTTAGATTCCTATAATCTATCTAGTTATCCTATTTCTCATTATGACTTCTTAAGCTACAAGATTTTCCAAACAAGAAAAGTTATCCTTGTTAACTATTGTAATCGAGTTAGAATGGATGTATAAGTTTATCAATTTACAATCCTATGGAGTGATTACTCTTTTTGAGGGTGTTTTGAAAATGTTGAATATTTATTTTTGTATCGAGGAAAAAGTTGCATATTAACATATGAAGTTGGTGAATATTGTATTATACTATCCTTTAGTTGATTGGTGAAATTCAAAGTGGATGAATTGAATTTTAAATTGGTGAAATTGTTATATGTATTATACCTAAATTCAACAAAATATTTAGTTGTTAATTGATTGAGTTTGTTACATATCAGCACAATAAAATCATCACCTTTGCACTCTTAAAACATACAAAACAACAAAATAAAGTCTTTAATAGTTAAGAATCTAACAATGAGTTTAAGTATACATTGATTTTTTAATTATAAAGATAATCATAACTTTACACTTTTGTTGGCTAAACATTCACTAAATTAAATTATGTTCACATTCCAAAATAAATCTAAAAATTATAAGTTTCATTTACGTTTCTTCCTTCCATGTTCTAACACATTTCATGTCAACTTCATAATGTCATGAAGATTTTTTTATTAATTTCAACAGAATTTTCTTAAAAGCAATACGATCAAATTCATACATAGCATTATCACTGATGAATCTAGTCATTTTAACACATTAAGAATAATACATAAATGAAGCCTTTTATGCATAAATATTATCAGATGGTTTAAGAAGAACTCCACCAAGCCCTATTTCATTAGTAGCTATGAAGTTAGTTGCATCATTCAACAACAAAACATCTTCCGTGGATGATTCATCTGGGCTCCCCTCGTTTTGTGACATCTTCAAAAGGAGTATATGAAACCTCTTCAATGTCATCTTCTTCCGCAACATCACTGAACGTTTCTTTCTAGGAATCTCACGACTCCATGAACGTGTTCTCTTACCTAAGAAAAAATGTCTAATTATTAGAAACAAACATAATCTCACATCAAACAAGTAGTTAACTTACATAGAAATTATAAGGTGACTTAGTGATAAAGTTAGAAAAAAAAATCGGAGAGGTTGTGAGTTCAACTCTCTCTCTATTAACATCTGAGAATAATAAGATAGGTTTAAAAGATTTGGTGGGTAAGAGAGATTCTGAGTTCAACTCTTCCACTAACAAAAATATAAACAACCGACAATTGTTGATAAAGATAAAAAATAAAATAAATTGATTAGTTGTATCATAATTACCTATAACATAGTTTGAAACAAGCACATTTCTTGCACTCTCTACATTTTTCTGGTCTTCCATTACGCCAAAATGGTTACTTTACTCAAATAATTGGGAGAAGATATATTAGAAAAAAGATATAATTTGCATAAAATGCTTATCCTCAAGGGCTATATATTTATAGTGTTTCAGTTTTCATAGATATATCTTTTCGTAGAGCGTTGTTAGAAATGGGAAGAAAACAACTATGCGCTTGCATCGTTTAGGAAAAAAAATTCAATGTACATTATTCTTAAGGTTCTTTTTTTATTTGCAATTAAAAAACATATTAATCTGGTTTTTAACGGTCGTGTCAGTAATGAAATGAACAAATATGTCCCCATTACTGATGTGTACTGTGTTTATTTCAAATTAATAATACACGTCTTTCTATATAGGGGCATTTTGATTCTCAAGAACATATCTATTAACAAACAGGTAAATAATAAACAATATTTTCTCTTTATCTAAACAATTAAATTTTAAAACAATTTCTTTAATAGGTAAAACAAGTCTGTTAATTAGATATTTCTTTGGATGCCCACGAAAAGTAATTAGCATTTATTATTTACAACCATAGAAATAGAAACATTCATAAAATGTTAGAAAACATAAAAGACAATTGGAAAGATATGATGTGCGAAACCACCTCATAAGTTTTTATTTATAACAATATATATAAGAAAGATTTTCTTACACAAATATTTCTCTTATTTTAATCTTAATATTATTTTAAAGCAATAATACAAAATTTAAAATGAAAGTCACCCATGTAAAAGATGAAAATAAAATAAAACATAGTAGAGCAAGAAAAAAATGAAACACAAGAAAAACTAATAGATAGTAGGAAAAGATTCTCACAAGATCAAGCTGTAAATATTTATAATATTTGACTTCATATAATATTTTCAATTATCGTGTTCTTATGTCATAAACAAAATTAAAAAATAAAACATGATAATAAATATGCATATATTTATTGTAAAATATTGTAAGATAACATAATAAAATATGTGAACGTATAGGTGGCAAGATCTACAAATTCCAACCAATTCCAAATACAGCTGGAAATATTTAACTGAAAAAATAAGATTGAGTAGTATTTTGTTTTTTAATAAAACATACTCACAGGGATTAATATCTATGATTATATTTCTATTTCTTAAACTAGATACAACGATGTGTGTGCAGATTTGTCCTCATTTTTTTAGATTAGGTTTAAATATTCTTTTAAGTTTTATTTTCGTTGAATTTTTTAATTTGTTTCTTATTTTAATTATACATTTAGATCTTAATTTTTGTTAATTAGTTTTTTTTTTACCAACGCTAGTTAAATAATTAACGTGAGTAAACATTACATGCCACCTATATCAGTTTTAGATTTTTTTTAATCTTTTATAATTTTTAAATTTTTAAATGTATTGTCATTTTCAGTATCATGTATCAATTTTTTATTGCGTTATTTTTTTTTAATTTAATTCATATATTTATTATTTTTATTCAATTGTCCTTATATTCCTTATTTTTATTGAATTTAATCTTAATTTTAATTAAAATAGAATAATTATGTTTCTTTTAAATTAAAATCAAATTTAATTTTTTTATAAATATTATACTAATATTTTTATTAAAATTGATATTTTTATTAATTATTTTTAAATTCAATTATAAATTATTAGATTTAATTATAAATTTAATATAATTCTTAAATTCAATTGTTAAATAGATTATAATTAATTAAAATATAATTATTAAATGTTTTAAAAGTATATATAACATTTCTAAAAATGATATTTAAATCTAAAATATTTAATATTTTTATTACGTTTTATATATTAAAATCTAAAATATTTTGAACTTTAATGTCACTTTTATAAATATTAGTATTTTTTAAAATATTTATTATATTTTTAAATGTTAATTTAAGAAATATTAGTATACTTAAAATATTTTTTTATAATAAAATTTTTAATTACTCAGAAAATTTTAGCGACAAATTCATTATCAACAGATATTTTATTGGTAAGTAAACTTTTATACTCTGTTATTAAAATTTCTGTCGTTAAATTTCATTTTACCCATGAATTTGTTATTTGTTTTTGTTTATATAATTCTATCAATAATATAACATTTTATTGTAATGAAATAACTTAAAATAATTTCATATTACTTTCATCTTAAACTTTAATCCAATAAAGTTTTTAATTTATCTGTTTATATTTTTTCCATTTCTATTTAATATAAAATGTTTAACTTATAAGTAAATTCTTAATAAGTATTAATAACACAGTACAAATAATCAACATTTCATTTCTTTAAATTTGTATTTGGATTTGAAGATAAATTTGAGAGAATGAATTTGAATGGTTTGTAAGAAAAGAGAAGTGAAAGTATGGATCTTTATATTAAGGGGAAAATAGTAAAAAATGAAGAAAGATAAGAAAGAAATTTATGGAAATTAGTGAGTAATGAGATGAATTTGATAACTTGAAAAAAATATGTTAATTGATTAAATTAGATAATTATAATTTTACCATTTATCACAAAAAATATACAAAGGGAAATTAGAAATGATAAAAAACTTTTAAAAAAAAGTCTTGATAATGAGAATGAGTAATGAATAATATGTTTCTGAGTTTAATTACTCTTTTGATCTCTATTTTTGTCTAAAAGTGTCAAATTAGTCTTCCATAATTTTTTTTAAGTTTCAATTTGGTCTTAATTTTTTAAAAATTGATGTAATGGGGTCATTTTTATTAAATTTCTTGAAATGGATCAAGGATTTTTCATCAAAATTGAAGTTATTAATAATAATGATTTTCTTTATTGATGTAATTAACATAATCATAATGTCAAATTTGATAAAAAAAAATTGTTGATTCGCTTCAAGAAATTTAATAAAAATGACTAAATTGCATCAATTTTTTTTAAAATTGAGACTAAATTAAAATTTAAAATAATTAAAGAACTAATTTGACATTTTTGGACAAAGGAGACTAAAAGAGTAATTAAATCTATGTTTCCGTATGATAAAAGAAAAAGTAGTGTTGTAGGAAAAGTTCATTGAATTTTTGGATGGTGACTTAGCAAAACCGTGGTGCGACTTTAAATTAGGTGATGTGGATAGGCCCAGTGGGAGCCCAACACGTTGCTACTCCACTTGTTGCCCAGACTGCTGCACCATGCTCGTTTTCTTCATCTTTACTTTCGTGTTGGCGTAAATCGAGTTTGTTAAATCAGTATCACATTAAGGTTTTGTTTGTTTTAAGGAGGAGTAGATTTGAGAAAAAGAAAAATAACAGAAATAAAAGAAATAAAAAGTGAAAGTAAATTTATTTGAATTATGATAAATGAAATCAGGTTTTAATTTGCTTAATTTATGTTTTCTAAATAATTAGAAACAAATTATGATTAGCTTGTTATTTTAAAGGTTAAAATGCTAAATTGTTATTGTCTTGTTTTGTGATATGTGATTATCACTTATTTTGTGTTTTATTTAAGGTATGTGAGAAAATCCATATAAACTCAATTAAGTCTCCCATATTCACACTACATTTATAAGAAACATGTTGACTAGTTGTTTAGAAATATATTCTTTTGACCTATGCAATGTATTTATAGGTCTTATTAATAAAATATTAAATATATAAATCAATAATATTTTTATCGTGACAATAATTTATAAATTTTTATGTTTAAAATATTTATTATATTTGATTTTAATTTGAATTCGTGCGCTAACTATTATATATTTCTCATATTTAAAAGAAAATTATCATATCTAATACATATTATATATATACATATGCATCATATCATATAAAATAATATATATATATATATATATATATATATATATATATTACTTCTTTTCAAGACATAAATTTTAATATTAGAAAAAAGTTAAATTGGACACGAGTTGAATAAGTATTAAAAATAAATTTAATGTGCCATCTAAACTTAAATAATATTTAAAGTAAATAATATTTAAAGTAAATAATATTGAAGATGACTGAATTGACATTAAATATATAAATAAATAATATTAATTTTAAATTATTTGATATTAATTTAAAGAAATAATATTAGTATCGGTCCATTTGACTACTGTTCTAATTTAAAATTTAGTGATGGATTAAGACTTGGGATTTGGATTTAAAAATTCTATTTAGAGCCTATTTTCATAATCTCATATTAGTGAATTAACGTCCACGATTAATTCACAAGTTTTACAATTCATTACGCGTGCAAAACAAATTCAACGTTATTTATTGATTAGTGTTAATTTTATCACACTGGGAGAATTCCATATTACAAAAAAAATGTCACTAAACTTAAATACAGATCGAGTCAACTCATGATTAAGTATTTCTTATTTCTTAAGTTTTTTTATATCTTCTTTCATCACGTTAAATAAAAGTATAGTTTTACAGAATAATCGATCATTATACTTTAATTACTCATTTAGATAGACTAATAATACATAAATTATTCGAAATTAGTACATTAGCAGAAGATCGCTAAATAATATAAGTATCAAAACAATCTCTCTCTTTTTTAGCGTGAAAAAAAATTATATATTTTATATAGGATTAAATGTGTTTTTTAAAACTATTCTTAAAGATTATGTTTCATCTTTAAATTAAGTTATATATTCATTTCATGCAGGTTATATCATAGTTGATTATTGAACTCCATTTATTATATGAATTCACTTCACCTATTGTTTATTGAAGAAAATTTTAAATAACTTTCATAAAAGGTAGAGAATATATATATATATATATATATATATATATATATATATATATATAAAATTTAAAAACAAAATAAAATTTGTGAACTTTGGCATCCATTTGAAACCAAGCGTAACTCACTCGGGAAAACGTAAGAAGAGATTGAATCGAGAAAAAAAAAAGAAAAAAAAAAGCAAACTAGAAAAAAAAATTTAAATTGATGCTTAAAAACCTAAACATTATGTGATAGGAGATGGTCATAATTGTAACTTAACAGAACATGGTGTTCAATGATAAAGGCGTGGATGTTACGCTGAAGAGGAGAGGGAGATGTTAAAAATAAATTAGATATATTAAATTGATTCACTACGGTAAAATTATTAAACAGTGACCAAATTTATAATAAAAAATATATATTTAGAGACTAATTTAAAAATAAATTTCCTAATTGTATACTAAATTTTTTGATAGTTAAAATTTAGGTAATTAATGTTATTGGTAATTTAGAGACCAATTTATAATAGAAACTATTTTAGTTTTCAATTAAACACCAATTATAATTTTTTAAACTATTTCAGTTACCAATAACTTTTAGTAGGTTAAATATATTTTTGGTTCTTCAATCTTTTGTCAAACATGAAATTAGTTCCTCTTGAAAATCTTGAACCAATTTAGTCTCTTATCTTTATAAATACGCGAATTTAATCCTTTAAATCAAATTTTCTTAAGTTTATTTGACGTTTCAAACGCGTTTTCTAAGCGAACATGTTCAAACGGTATAAACAAACTAAAATACTATAATGAAATATATTTGAAACGTCAAATAAACTTAATAAAATTTAGTTAAAATGACTAAATTCACACATTATAGAATTGAGAGATTAAATTGGTTCAAGATTTCAAAGAGGGATTAATTTTAATTTTCACTACAAGTTGAAAGACCAAAAACATATTTAATCAATTTTTAATTTATAAATTGGTATCTAAATTTGACACTAATTATTTTTTGTTACTAAAATTAATTATTAATCGAATATTTTATTATAGTGATTGCTATATTATATTTATTTAATTTCATTATATTTACATTATTTATGAGATTTTTCTCGTAGATATATGATAGGGATTGATACCAATAAATTATTAGCAAACTCTACATATAAGAGTCTATAATTCCATCAATTCAAAATATTTTAAAGTAATAATCCTTCTTTAAAATTATTATTATACTATTTCATTTTTATTATTATATCATTTATTAATTAATCTATTACAACATTTTCTTTTCCCAAGTTACATATTTAATATACTTAGAGTAACATTACATGTTTTATTATTATATTAAATAAATGTATTATATATTTTTTTATCAATAGTGAAAACAGCTATATGTTTTTTGTATAATATAAAAAAATAATAAAATATTATTGTTTTTGTTATTATAACTATAAAATCAAATTAAATAATTTCTATAACTTGATCGTAAAAGTATTTTATTTATTTTGATAGTTTTATAGTTAAAAAATAGTCAAATCGAACAAATCCGTTAAATTTAAAGAAACAGTCATTTAAAAAATAAAATTAAAAAATAAATATGAACAACAAAAGAAAAAAAATCCTTTTTATATATAGATATAGATAAAAAATAAATTAGTTATAGGAAATATTTTGGCTAATTTAACTCTTTTACATTGTGAATACTATGCAAACACTAAGGTTTACAAAGTACATACCCTCTTCTACACATATTATATTTAATAAATACAATATTTATTACAATATACAAATTTCATTTAATTTGTATACTTATATAAATATTACATTAATTAAATAGTATAATTATAAGGCTTACATTTATTAAATTCATTAAATATATTATGATCAATAAATATATCATTTAATAATATTATTAAAATGTATCATATACAATAGAGAATAAGCACAATACTTGATACTTATAAGAAAATATGCTATTTATATTTTTATAATAAATATTAAATTAATAGTATTAGTTGAATATCGCTTTAGTAGGTGATTTAGTTCTATTTTACCTGTATATATGTTTTTTTTTTTCTTTTTAATTTCCCCACCCACTTAATATGTGTTTTATATATTATTAAATTAACTATTTTGTAGCATTGAATGATTTCTATTAAGAAAACACTCCACAACCAACATTCTCAAAAACTTTTCACACTATTAACACTCAACCCCACCTTCATCCCTCTCTTTTATGTTATAATAATTTTTTTGAAGTTTATATTGAATAGGTTTTGAAAAGTAACGCTAGCATGTTTTTGTACCTATATGAAAACTGATGATACAAGTAGACATTTGTAGAACATGTGAATTTAAACGTATTTAAGACTTAATTACATACCAACAAAACATAAATGCAAGAGAGTATAGAGATTAAGATTAGAAAAGAAATGGAAACCATTGGAAACACAAAAATTTGGGAATATTGAGAAAATTCACTGATTTTTTTTTTTCTCTTTCTCCCTTCTTCTACAACTTCAATTCAGGAACACAAGTTTTAAGTTTTTATAGATCTCATATTAGGGTTTTTCTGGATTTGTTATTTTGATAGGAACTCTACACACACATATGGGGAAAAAGCTTGGTCCATGCTTCCATTGTGGAATTGATGGTAAGTCTTCTTGTTTACAACTTTTTTTCTTTGGTTATTTCTTCTTCTATTAGACATGAGATAGTGAGTTTTAACACCATGAAATAAAACTATTATGTATAATTTTTTATAAAAGAATACGAGATAAATGTTCATGAAAAGGTAAAAATACTATATATTTTTTACAAAATATAAAATATTTTTCATTTGAGTTATTATGCAAAGTGAACTATAAACACCGTATGAAAAAAGGTTATGAGTGTAAAATGAAAGCACTTGAAGAGTGTCATGTCTCGATAAACAAAGAATTCAACGACATTATTATGGTACTGAAATGATTGTGTCTGAAAAATTTTGTTGCCAACATATGTATGGTTTGATATCAGTTACCCCACTTTGGCGTAATGGACCAGAAGACAAACCAGTGTTGTGCAATGCATGCGGATCTAGATATAAGAAACGAGGAAGCCTTGGTCTTGAGGACTATCTGCCCAAGAATTTTCAACCTGAGTTTTTTGATAAATATAAAGATCAAAAGGGTAGAAAAAAAAAATCTTCTTTTTCAATCTATATTTATATTACAGATGCAGAGATTGATACTTATTTATGTGTGAGATTGTGATGATTTTTGTTATTAGCTGAGAAGAGTGAACGTCTATGGAGTACTAAGATTCCTACAAAGAAACGTTCGGAAGTGGTGTACAAGGAGATAACACCATTGGAGAGATTCCATATACGACTACTTAAGATGTCAAAAAATCACCGGAACCCAAACGAGACATCCTCGGAAGAAGTACTGTTGTTGAATAATGCAAATAACTTCATACCTAGTACTGAAATAGGCATAGGATGTGTTATTCTTAAATAAAATTCTCTGGGTCTTCAAATTGTGCCTTCAGACTCTGTTGTTTTTTGATATTGAACTTGTGGAATTCAAACATTTGTATAAACATTGAAGGCTTAAACGATGTTCCTGTGATTCGTGTGTTGTGTTATGAGATAATTTGAATAGGTAATGCAGAGGGAGGAGTTAGGGTAAGTAACCCTGATGAGGAAGATTGGAAGGTAATATAAATAGTGTGAAAAGAAAATAATAAAGATTTTAACTTGTGATAAGTAATGACAGAGCACTTGTCAGGGAAGAAGTCATTTAAGAAACAGATTTTAAACTTTATTAAACCTTAAGAAATCGATTTATAAAATAATATTTGCATTTATTTATATATTTTAATTTTAATTTATCTTCACGTTAATACGTTTTTGCTAAGTTATGAAATATACATCTTAAATATTAACCAGTGAAACAGGGGATTCTTCCTGAAACCCTAAAGTTTTGATTCCTATATTTTGGACATTTTGGGACTCTCTGTTCCTGTTAGGCATTACTACCGGATTGACTAATCTGGATTGAGTGTTAATTTCTCAGATGGATGTATGCACACCCAATTTTTCATTTCGGTTATTGCTTTTGGAATTCAGTAATGTACTCTAGATTGGTCATATTAGTAACTACACCCTTTCAAAATTGTTCTCCGGATTACATGTTCCGGTTGTCAAAGTTCATGGATTTAGTAGTTCGGTACATATTCCCAAGGGATGACAAACGTGCCGGACAAACTGGTTTTGCCTTGACGCGTCCTTGGTTCAAAAAAATAAAAAAATAGGTCAGGTAAAATAGGTCTTTCAGATAAAAAATAGGTTAGCAATTGTAACATATTTTCTCACAAGGTAGATTTTGGTTAAAAATATAGGTCAAGCGAGATAAGTCTATTGGACAAAGAAATAGACTAACAATTGTAATATGTCCAGTCATAAGGTGGATCGGTCTGTCACCTTTTTAATTAATTAATTAATTAATTTAAAAAATTATTTATATATATATATATAAACATTAATTTTTTAATTAATTAATTAATTAATTTAAAAAATTGTTTATATATATATATAAACATTAATAATATATTTTATGATATTAATATTTTTTAAACTTTTAACTGAATAATTAATATTTTTAATGGAATAAATTAGAATAATTATTATATTTACTGTAAGGCCCAGTTTTTATGCTGCCTTAACTTTAAAGGGCTACTCAAAGTCAGTTGGGCCTAGGGCTGGCCTAAAAGGAAACTAGACCTTAAGTCTGTCCTAACCCTAACTCTCTTACGCACTTTCAGAAATTTGCCCCCTTTGTTCTAAGAGTTGTAGTCGTTACTCTGCTAGGGTTTGCTTTCTCGCCTCGGACAAGTTCGCTCGAAGCTCGTTTCTACTCAACTTCTAAGCCTTTTCCTAGAGTTGCTGTGCTCCGTGGTTGGTGTCGACGCATTGTACTAGCTTATTCTAGGTAAGGGAAGCTAGAAACCCTTGTTTAAATCTGAGTCTTGCACATTTGTCGCCATTTTCATGATTATATGGTTGTGGTGCTACTGTAAAATATTGGATGAACGTGTGTTGCTATTGGGATGTGATTGTATGGCTGTTGCAGGGTGAACAGCGGCGAGACCTGACGTTCTCGCCCAAGCGACCCAGTCTCGCCTAGGCGAGACTTGCAGAAACAGATTCGAGCTCGCGCTCGAGCTCTCACTCAAGCGGAGAGCTTTTGTTTGAGCGAGACACAATCTCGCTCAAACGAGAGGGGCTCGCCTAAGCGAGGACGAGTGAGGGGTTTGAGGCACGTTGCTGCATGTGTAGCTCAGGCGAGGAACCTGCTTTTGGGCTAGGAGTACTCTCGCCCAGGCGAGTAGCAGCTCGCTTAAGCGAGAACCCGTGAGTCTCGCAGGGTCCTCTGTTGACAGTCTCGCCTAAGCGAGAACCTGTGGCTTGGGCGAGACTGGCACATGACTTCATTGCGTAACTGTTCCTTCTATGTTTTTGTGCTAGGAATATTATGCTTGGCTTGGTATGCTTTATCTTGAACATGAACTGTATGAATATGCTTATGAGACTTGTTTGTATGGGCTGAAATGTTGAGTCAATATGAGTTTGGCATGAACTCAGTACGAGGTGGTTGGTAATTAAAGTGGCATGGCATTGGCATGAACGGGAATTCTATATTCGTGGTTTGGGAAGAATGAGTTGGCATGAATTTCACGTGTGATATGAATGAGGATTGGTTACAGGGATTGGTAGGAAATTATATGCATGATGAGTATTCTTTCATTGTTTGATTATGATTGGTCTGTGGTCAGTGCGTAATTCCTTGGAATCTCTAGGTGAGATTTCAGGGTCGTGCTTCAGTGGTCGGGACGTAATTCCATGGCCCCTGTTAGTGGGATTCATGGTGGTGCCCCATTTATATAATTGGGTAAGGATTCAAGGTAAGGTTGTTTCCTGACACTCTAAGGAGTCAGTTAGTCTCACTTAGAGCGGACTGACTCTTGTGGTGAGAGTAGCAAGAGGCCTGAAACTCATTAAGGGATAACCTTGTGTGGGGGGATTGGATATATTGTAACACTTGTGACACTTAGCTCGAGGTGAGCAGAGATATCCACCACAAGTGCAAGCATCCGCTGAATCCGACCTAATTATACATATCCAGATGAGTCGAGTCGAGTCTTAGTGTATTGATTTGAAAGTCAACATGCTTGGATGACATGTGTATATTTGACTATAGAATTATATCTGATTGCATGATAAAACAACTTTTGGCTCTAGTTTACCCTTCTATTGTTTGTTGTATGTTCTATGGTGTGGGCTTTTCTTTTGCAATGATCATCAACTTGTTGATGTGAGCAGAGGTGAGAACTCCCCGTAATCATCAGGGTGATGGAGGTTCCGCTGCTTAGTCACTTGGACTGGATCTAAGTTTATTTGGACTTTTCTTTAGGGCTATGACCCGTGTACTATTGGTCTTTAGGCTAAAATACTAAATGTTGTTGTTTTATATTTTATACTTTGTTATGGTATTGTGGTGTGCCCCTTTTATTCGGATTTCTCTTAGATAATCGTGAGGAATTTACACTCCAGGACTTTGTTTCTAATACTATTGCGACATTCCTTTAATTAGCATTATTAATTAAATGGGGTGTTACATTTACAAGTTGTTAAATTACTATATTATAATTATTATTATATTTACATGTTAATTATTTCTTGACTCGGAGTCATCAAATTTTTTATTATAATTTATTTACTACTTTAAGTGGGCAATTTATTTTTCTTAAATATGATGTCGTTCAATAATGTATGTTTAATAATTTGAATTTTTAATTTATTTGATTGTCAAATGTAGATTATTATTTAATTTTCAACTACATTATCAAGTTTATAATATTTTTTGTAAAATATTTAATTATACTTGTAAAAAAACAAAATCAAATGAATCTATTTTGATTGTACTACAACAAAAATATAAAATAAATTAAAAGAACAAAAAGTCATAAAGTCATTAGTGAGTCAATCAACTATGTGTAGGTGAAACCTAATCACAAATGTTTTAACTCACAAAAAAATATACAAAGTTAAGACAATATTTTGTTCTTTTATTTGTATTTTTTTATAATTATAGAACTTTATCTTTTCAATAATTATATATAATTTAGAAACGTAAAATGGTTGTTTGAGTATAAAAAAATCAATTATTTTCAATTTAAATTTATTAATTATTAAAATTCAGTAATATGCCCATAATAAAACATATCAATTGTTTTTTTAATGGTACTCTATATAGTCATATAGTCATGACTAGATAAAAATAAAACTCTATATAGTTTTGTAAGCATTTTAAAATATTCCATAAATAATTAAATAACTTTTTAGAAATAACTTAATTTTAAAAGTTAATTATATGAAAATAAATTATGCCAAAGATAGGAGTACCAAGAATAGAGTAGAATACCTACATTTTACATTATTTTCTATAAATAGACATGATATGATACAAATAATAATAATAATAATAATAATAATAATAATAATAATAATAATAATAATAATGGCATCTTCATTAGCGGTTTAAATTCTCCACACAGCTAAACTATGCTATAAATGTTCCGATTTTTTTTAATAACTTATTTAAATAAATTTAGGTAATAAGTTTTATTATTAAGCATATTAAAAATGACAATAATAATAGTAAAAATAATTATATCACATTATTACTAGTTTGGTATAGACTATGAGTTATATGCTTATTGTTTATAGTATAAATATCTGCGTAACATTGTTCTATTTTAGGGCAGGAGACTCTTGTGCCATCAATATATTGAGTTTTTATTGCTGATAAAAAAGTAAATAATATTGTAAAATACATTATACTTTTTTATATATAAAATAATAGTCTTTAAAATGGTAAAAAACATAATTAACTCACACAATTTTAATTTTTCTAAAATTAACATACAAGTTGAATGATCAAATATAAGAAATTACGCAAAATCTTATAGAATTTTTTTAATTTATTTTCTACATTATATTTCTATAAATATAATTTAAGCTTAATCTAAAAAATATTTCGTAGCTACAAAATATCTCCACATACCCTTCAAATATATATATAGCCAAATTTTCAGTAACCCTTCTTCAGTTTTCATTTTCTTTATTTCTAGATCAATGAGTAAAAAAAAAATACAAGACAATACAAAATTATTGTCATTCCAGTTTCTGAATTAACATGAACAAAAAGTGACAGTGTGTATAACCTATGGAAAAAGAAAGAAACATGTGTTTGGTGTGTAAGTGTAATCTACCATTTCATGATCCTCCAGTAACACTTCCATTGAAGATCTCAATGGTGTCACCATGCACAACATGGTGCCAGCGGAAAGATCTATCATCATCCATAACGTTCTGTTTGTAGATGAAGAAATACCCATCTTGAGGCAAATGAAACTGAACCCTCTGATGCAACTTCTGCAACTCCTTCCTCAACTCCCCCACGTTATCGCACGCATTCACCTCCACTGCAACTTTCTTCATACCACTTTTAGGTAACACCATCACCTTCAACTTCTTCGACGCCGGAGACACCGTGGGCGACGGCTTGAAACTCACCTCGATCTCACTGTTCTCGGAAACATCACAATCTCGCAACACCTGATGATCATGCAGCTCTGCACCACTTGTTGCGTGCAAAAGCAACCTGTTAGCAGGCACCGAGACGTTTTCCATCTCGCGGATCTTCTCCTTCAGCCTCGAAACGGTGTCGTTGACGTCCACTTCCAGAGGAACGAGGTGCGTTTTGGATCCGGTTTTGATGTTGAGGTGGATTTGGGTGAGTGGAGAATTATTAAGTGAATCTTTTTTGTCGTCCTTGTCGTAGGAGAGTTGAAGCTGAATGCTTGTGTTGTGAAGGATCTCGACCTTCCATGGATCGTCGTTGTCTTGGAGGAATTGGCCGTTGAGGATTAGGGTTTGCTGAGACACGGGAATGTTTTGGTACTTTTGAATCTTTTCTTTGATTTCTTGAACTGTGTCGAAATAACCTATTTCGATGGAGAATGATCTTCCTCCTCTTTGGAGCTCGAAAACTACGTCCATGTCCACCAGCGTCAATGGTGCATCTTCTTCCTATCAACGTGCTTAAAAATGTTAACTTCTCTGACTCATTCAACTTTTCTTAAACATTCTGACACACCTTACTATTAATATTGCTTAGATTCACAATACAAGTAGTAATTTAATGTTTTCACAGCTTTACCCAAACTAAATTTTTAGTTTTTTCCTTCCTAATTAAATTAATGATTTCAATGTACAACACAACTCTTCAATCTATTATTAATAGTTTTTTGGATGAATTTTAGGGTAGGTTTTTTTTTTTTTAATTGATAAATGTATTACTGGTGGTGCATGTGTTTCTACTGATTAATTATAAAATTAAAGAGTAAAATAATTTATATTAATAAAGATAAAACTTTTAAATGTACCCTGAACAATTATAACACTGTTACGAAAACTAATTCTCTCAATATTAAAAAAAAAAATAGTTAAGAAACGTTAGTATATATGTATATTTTGTTTGATAAATAAAAAATGCTAATGCTCGTAGAGGATGATTTGACATAATTATATGTACTTTATTTTTCTTAGAAATACAAGTAGTATTATTCATTCTATCAGGTCATCACTTTCAAACAACATTAATACTATCTAAGAAAAAAATAACATTAACTCTTTCTAGGAAATATATATTGAAAAAAATAAAATTGAACAGTTAGTATAAATATTGGACATCAAAAATATAGTAAGTCAATGTTATATTATCATAAATGTGCATAGGATGAAAAAGTCTAATATATTTTTTCAGAATTGAGCTCAAGGCCCTCTTAAAGGAAAAAAAATATCTTAATTTTATTCCATCTTACTTCATAATATACCTATTACCCCTCATAATAGGTTGGATATATCTTATTTTAAATCTATAAATATAGGCTTAAATATATATTTGGTCCCTATTTTTGTTGATTTTATTCGATTTGATCCTATTTTCATTTTATGTTCAATTAGGTCCTCATTTTAATGAAATTGTGGTCAATTTGGTCCTTTTCACTAACTGTGTTTAAATAGTTAACGTTTTTGAACAGTACATGCCATGTGTCAGTTCCTGATTTTTTTGATTTTTTTTTTTAATTTTTTAATTTCAAAAAAATGGTTCACGTGTCAAGTCACAATTGTGCCACATGTCAATGCTAGTGCCACGTGTCAGTTTGTGGTAGTATTATTTTTTTTTGTTCAATTTAGTCCCAATTTTTGTTAAAATAAATCAATTTTAAAAATTAAATAGTTTTATTTTAATAAAATTTGGGACTAAATTAAACAAAAATAACGAATATAGGAATTGAATTGAACAAAAATAACGAATATCGGAACTAAATTAAACAAAAATAAATAATACAACTACAAACTGACATGTGGCACTAGCATTTGACACGTGACATAATTGCGACTTGACACGTGGACATTTTTTTAAAATGAAAAAAAAAAATTAAATTAAAAAAAAATTAAAAAAACCAGGAGCTGACACGTGACATGTACCGTTTAAACACTGTTAATGAAAAAGACCAAATTGACCACAATTTGACAAAAATGAAAATTTAATTGAACATCAAACGACAATAGAGACCAAATTGAATAAAATCAACAAAAATAGGAACCGAATGTATATTTAAGCCATAAATATACATCTCAAAACATACATTGAATGTTTCTAACTTAAGAACAATGACATCAATTCATGTACAATAAATTGTGCTAAATGTGTATAATTAAAAGTACAATACTAAGTGAGTATAATAATAATGTTTTAGATTACTATAACAAAGGTAGAAGACTAATACTGAAATGTAGAAGACAGATGGATGAACCGATCGGATAATACTGACAAAGATGAACAAACCAGAAGACTAAGGAAATATTAGTGTAATCTCTGTCCTACAATAACATAAGTAATCAACACAATTGAATGAAGATGGAAAAAACAGAAAAGGGACAAAGAAATTGTTGAAGCAAATGAGAAATTCTAGAAAAGAAAGATGAAACAAACCTTCCCTATGATGAGCCAAAAATCCTTGATCTAGTGTCTGAAGCCAATATTATTTTATTGAATGCGACCACAAAATGAAAATTAAAGCCAAATCCACAATTATACTCTTAAAGCAAGTGATGTGTTTTAAACCCTAGCCTTCGTTTGCGGTTCACAATTGATTCTCTTCCTTCGCATTTCAAACGCTACGAGCTTTTATTTTATTTCACCTCTTCTTCATAGTGCTACCAAGCAAGTATTGAGATTCAAAAAGGGGCTCTGAAAGAAATGGTAGAAATGGAATATTAAAAAGTTAGCATATTAGTATTTTAAAATTTTCTAACTTAACATTACTTCGGGCTTTTTTTTTATTTCTTTTGTAACATAAATTAACTTCTTCTTTATAAAAAAAATCAATTTTTTAGTACAAATAAATATATTAAATATAAATTTATCTCATTTCAAATTATTTTATCAAATTTTTAGTACAATTAAATATATTAAATATAAATTCATCTCATTTCAAATTATTTTATTTTTAAAATATTTTATGATAATATATTGACCTTTAAAATAAGGTTTTCAACTGTTACAAAATATAAAAAATAATTATTAATAATTAAAAATACAAAATTTTAAATTCCAATAAAAATTAAGTTAAAAGAATACAATATATATAATATACAAATTTTCAAATTGTTATTGTTATATTTATTTTCTTACGAACGTTAAAAAGAAAACAAAATAAAACGATCCGCGTGTGTTCGCACGGTATAAGACTAATTATTAATTAAAATAATAATATTAATACTATCAATCATAATAATACTAAAAATAATAATTATCCTAATAATAATACTAATAATCATAATAATAATATTGCTAATGTAATAACAAATGCTAAAAATAACAATAATATTAATATTAATAATATAAAACCTAATAATAATATTAACAATAATAAACACAATAATAATATTAACACTATCAATATCAATACTAACAGTATTAATAATTAAAATAATAACTTTTATATAAATATTGATGTTAATAATAATAATAATATTCTCAATATTAATACAATTATCAATTGTAATACAGATACTGATAATACTATTAATAGAAATAATAATACTAAAAAATAATTAATAATAATAATATAAATATAATAACAAAAGCAAAATTACTAATTATAATAATATTAGTATTAGTAATAATAATAATATTATTATTATTAAAATAATAATATTAATAGTAATAATGATAATAATTATAATATTAATATTATCGATATAAATTCTAGTATTATTAATTAAAATAATAATTCTAATACAAACAATAATAATAATATTATTATTATTCGTAATAATAACATTAATATATTAATATTAATATTAACTGATATACTAATATTAATAATAATAATAATAATTGTATTATTAATTAAAATAAAAAAAAATACAAATGTTATAAATATTAATACTATTAATATACTTATACTATTATTAAATTTACTATTAAATGCAGTACAAATATTATTAATACTATCAATAATAATAATAATAATAATAATAATAATATAATAATAATAATAATAAATAATAATAACAATGGCACCATAATAATAATAAAAATATTCATATTAATAATAATAATAATGAAAATAATAAAAGGGTTAATAATAATAATATAATAATGATAATGATAATATTATCAATATTAATATTATTATTACATGTAATAACATTATTAATATTATAACATCTCATTTAATAGTTTTAAACTACTCAATAAAATATTATATGACGATAAAACAAAAATATGTAGTGAAAAAATGATATAAAAATACTGGTACATTCATCCTAAATAACTATAGTAGTATAAATATATACAAAGCTAACTACACATGAGCTTAAGAAATTTCTAACTCGGATCAAAACATAGCAACCCTTATATTATCAAACTCTACACTACCGTCTTACCTACCTAATAAAGGAATATCCTCACCTGCAACCTTCCATGCCCACACAATTAAGTGATCATTGTAAAAGATAGGACCACAAACAAACACACAAACATGACGAATGATAAGCTAATGTAAACAATGAGTAGTCATATGAAAACTAAAATCATGTTACAAGTCCACACAAACATAGATATGCATATAAATATAGAAGTAATCGATACTAAACTCGATTATCCGGATACATACTTTTGATATTATACTTAATATATATATATATATATATATATATATATATATATATATATATATATATATATATATATATATATATTCATGTCACGCACCAATCATATTCTAAATAATAAATCCAAACTAGCTAAAGTAAACTGAAATTTCACCTAACAGAAACTGCTAGACTATGATCCCTTCGCTCATCGACACATCCTTTCGCTAGACAAAAAGTGCACAAAAGTTCACTCGACCAATGATTGGATCACTCACCCAATGAGTGAATCACTGTAACTCTCATAACTACATTCCTCCAAAATTCGCTTAGTGAGACCATCCATTCACTAGGCAAAAAGTGCACAAAAGTTTACTCAACCAACGACTGAATGGCTTGTCCAGTGAGTAAATCATTGAAGTTCTCAAAGGTAAAATCCTTATTAATTCGCTAAAAGAGCTTAGGCTCGACCAACAACTACAAAGTCCACCAACTCATTGACTTTGGATTCGCTGAGCGAGTAGATACTCGACCAAGGACTCCCAAGTTCGTAAGTCCTTGACTTTGTATTCGCTGAGCGAGTAAATTCTTGCTCAACGACTCCCAAATTATCGAGTCTCTGACTTACGATTCGTTGAGTGAGCATACTGTCGACTAACGAGTCTATATAATTCTGCAAAATGAGATTTTGCCTTCTAAGATACTTCCAACCTAATCTAAGTAGTTCTTTAGTGATTTCATATGCTCAGGTCAAACCAAAATTTAAATTCACAACAAGCAGGAATACAAAATACCAAATAGAATGTGTGGAATGACACAAATATCATGAAAATGAACTTGCGTCACTATTTAAGGATGAGTATTTGTTAATTTTTCATGATAATAAATTTTCATATATTGTTAGTAACACAAATGTGTGTTGAATGACATTTTCGAGAATAATATAAGATAATGAGAGTATTAATCGAGTGACATTTACGTATTGAAAAAAGTAGTGAGGTTATTTGGAGCAAAATATGAAGTGTTTGGAATGATAAAAAAATCATAAAAATGAACTTGTGTCAATATTTAAGGATATATATTTATGGATTTTCTGTAATACTAAATTTTAATATATTGTTAATAGATTTAATGATGTTTATTTGTGGGTTTTTATAATACTAAATTTTCATATATTGATATGTTGTTATTATTAGTTGATTAGTAGATCGGTATATATATTATGAGTAAATTAGTAGATTCGTCTTTCTGGTTTGGTCTTTAACCGGTTGAGTGAGAGTAACAGAGTCGCAGAACCTGCTTCTTCTTCTTCTTCTTCTGTCCCCGCGTAGTTGGAAGAAGAACAAGAACAAGAAAAATGAGCGACGACGAAAGAAAGAAGCAAGTAGCGGAACTAACCAAAACGCTCAAGGAAGGCGAAAGGCTCGTGGGCCCCACAAGACGGCCCGACGGATCCCTCCGAAAGGGCTTTCGCATCCGCGCCAACTACACCCCGCCAGACGAAGTCCCCAAGTACCAGCCCAAGCCCGCTCTCGTGCGCTTCCTTATTTTCCTCTTTTCCCTCTTTTTCTTTCTCCCTCCACACGACGCCGTTTCTCACTCCTTCTTCCTCTCTTTTTGTGCAGCTGAAAAAGGAGATGGGCTCCGCCGGGCCTCCCGGGTACGACCCCGACGCCGATGCGCGGCCCAAGACCAAGTCCGTCAAGAGGAACGAAAGAAAGAAGGAGAAGCGGCTCCAGGTAATGGAAAAATAATTCTGCTGATTAATTACTTTAATTGATTGGTTAATCTTTACGCGATTTGTGCGGGTTCTTTCAGGCTGCGGTTGAAAAGGATAAAAATGTAGAAGGTGGTGTGAGTGAAGATAGTGGAAAGAAGGAATCTTTGGAGGCATTGACCTCCCTTGTGAATGACTTGTCTGTGCAAGATTCCACGCAACAAGCACAAGCACAAGCACAGGATGTAGACAAGAAAATTCGAGCGCTCAAAAAGAAGGTGCGCAATTTATTCTTTTTTGTCTTTCCAGTCATCACCGCCATTCTCAGTTAAAGCTTCCGATATATCTTTTATGATAGAAATATATTAATTTCGTGTGTTTACATTGGTAAATGATCTCCCCCAGAATCATTGTCGTGGGAAAAGAGTTTAAAAAAATTGCTGTAGAAAAATTTAGTTCTTTTTGGACTTGGGTTATCTCCAACCAGAAGTCAGAAGTTAGAGACTGGTTTGCTGAGATCCATTCATGGGTTTACTTCTCCGATCATATGTTTTCCGTATAAGGGGACATGAAAATCAAACAACCACATGTTTAAAAGACATGATTATCTGTCAACCGTGTCACGCCATGTTGGTAGATGTTCTATTTATGTTTCTTGTGTGTTTGAGAACATTTGTATGTGGATTCCTAATTCCTTCTTATGACTTCTTTTTATCACTGATATCACCTTATTCATTTATCTCTCTTCTATTTCTAGTTATCTCTTGGTTTAGATCATTTTGCGTGTCCAGAAAACATTTCCCTTATTTGAGTTTCTCTCTCTGTCTGTTTCCTAGATAACCCTTAAGCTCTTAGTTTTAAGCATCTCAGTGACAGGGCGATTCCTTTTTCTTAAAATGATGTAAGATGAACAGAGTTTTTCAGTGTAGGAAACATCCGTGCCCTTTTGGTTCCTCCGATTTTCAGTGTGCTATTATGCCCTATCCAATTAATGTGTCCCTCGGGTATTTATTGCAAAGAAAATGAAGGTCCTTAACGTGTTTCTTGTTGCAACATGCAATATAAGAGTTAATGAAGCTGAAAGTGGTATGGGGGTTGAATTTTAATAAAGAAAGTATTTAAATGTGAGATTGATATGATGCAGCAGAGTGCTTGTGGTTGTAGGAATAGTACCCTTAAGAGCTCAGATTTAAGCACATGATCCTGAAGTTTCATCTTTTTACGGCTTCAAATTTATAAATTAGAATTCAGCCTTTGCAGATCATTGTATAGAAAATAAGAATATTGATGAAGATAATGGTGCAGTTGAAATTTAGAATGTTATGTTATGCCATTGTGGTGTTCTTTACTTTGATCATTAACTGTGTCCAATTTTGTATCTGGTGTCGGTGTTAGAGCTTGTGATCATAGGTTATGGCACTGTTGTGTATCTAGTATTGTGCATATATGAGGATTATTTGAGTTAATTGCAGCATTGGTATATAGGTTTTCATATCTAGTATCCAAGGAATAGGATATAGTCTGTGTTTGCTACTAACTCCTGTCTCGAGAATTTATTACTGAGGCACTGCAAGATTGGAGATGTTTCTTGCACTCTTTTATTGGACAAAAAAAAAAGGCTTTGTTGCATTTTGTAGCCTCTGGGGTTTGCTGTGTACTTTTCCTTTCTTTACAGGATCTCTTATCTCTCCTTTCTTTCTATTAATATTCTTACATCCGTTAAAAAATGAAGGAAAGAAGACATTCAGTTCAAGTAATGCTACTCAAGATCCTGTAGCACTTCTTCTGAATAGTGACTGGTTAATTAGCTTTCATTTCTTTCTACTAAACACAATATTGGTGATGCAAAGGTTTTAGTAGTCCCATTTTAATTTTAATTACATTTGTTTGTTTTTACTACAAAGATGGATCCTTGCTATCATCTCACTTGTTGTAAGTGACAGTAAGATACTGAGATGAATCTTTTATGTTATGTTTTTCAGCACACTGAGATCAATTTTTATAATTACATATAGTAGATATTTAATGTTGTAACTGATGGTGGCAGAAAATGTTGTTATGGGTAGACTGCTAAGAAATATTGTTACTAGAAAACCTTCTTTGTTCTTCTTATCATCATTATGCATTTGTTCCGTCTTACTAAAGAAATATCTGAACTAATGCTTTTCCATTTTCCTAACCTAATTTTTGGACTGTTATGTTCAGATTCGGCTTACAGAAGCATTGGAGCAGAGAAGTTCAGATCAAGATCTGGAGCCAGAGCAATTGGAAAAGCTAGCAAAGCTAGAAGATTGGCGCAGGGAGTTAAAGCAATTGGAGGATGAGAAGAGTGAAACAACGGTGTCATGAACAAAATTGTCTGAATTAGGGTGACAAAAATGTGTAGTTTTGATTTGTATTTTGTTGAATAGTATGACAAAAAAATGTGTAGTATCAACCATGTTTTCTTGGACATATGTGTACATTTTTTTTGAAAACAATTGATCAGATTTTTCTTTTAATTTTTTTCAGCAAGTACTTGCTCGCCCTAGTGTTAATGTCGAAAACTTTGACTTCTGACCGATCTTCTCCCAATATCGTTATTTTAACTTGTATAACAAGGTTTGATTTATTTTACCCCAATTTATTTTTCTTGTAGTGATTATTTAGAAATTTATCTAACCAAACATGTACAACCTGCGATTGTTTTCAATAAAAATCTATAATTTGTTCCAAAATTTTTAATATTATTCTCTATTGATTTCAACTTAGGTCATGTAGTCTTTAAATTTTAGGTGGGTGTAGAAAGTAGAGTCTTTCGCTCAAACCTCCAGCTAAATATTGGACCTCGTACCGTTGCGTTCAGGCTATGTAAGTTTGAGGGATTGGAATTAAAAATGCTCTAGAGTTTATATTATTTAGCTTTTAATATGTATATAAAAATTCATGTTAGACAATACTATGAAGTATGATTTCTCTTAGTTAGTTTGATATTTTAAAACACACTAACCTTTATTATTACATGAAAATATTATTAAAAAGAAAAATAACAACAAAAAATATAAAAAATTAAATGAATTCTACATACAAAAAATATATGATAAATTTTGTTAAAAGAAAAAGTTAAACAATTTAGTCAAAAATAAATATTAATTAACTTTATACATAATTTTATTATAAGTTTGAGAGATAATATCAAGTATAAAATTGATAAAGGTTAAATATGTTTCTGGTCATTTACGTTTTAGTGAAAATTAGAATTTTTGAAAACTTTAAACTAATTTAGTCTTTCAACTTTGAAAATGTATGTATTTAGTCCTTTTGATCAAAGCAAATTTTATTATGCTTATTTGACGTTTCAAACACATTTCATTATTTTCATTATAATATTTTAGTTTGTTTACACTGTTTGATACATGTATGCTTTAATATTAGTTGATAAACGCATTTAAAAACGTCAAATAAATTTTTAAAAAAATGGTTTAAAGGATTAAATCCACGTATTTTTAAAAATGAAAAACTAACTTGGTTTATAATTTCTAAAAGAAACTAATTTTAATTTTCACTAAAAGTTGAAAGACAAAAAACTTATTTCACTCAATATAT
>Ga0214543_1002549_pt1 | contig 35873 bp, 21 predicted proteins | sample CNSS2metaG_FD_160094 | JGI IMG/M metagenome (GOLD analysis project Ga0214543, IMG submission 160094) | Root nodule microbial communities from cowpea collected in UCLA plant growth center, Los Angeles, California, USA - CNSS2 | ecosystem: Host-associated > Plants > Roots > Nodule | place: USA... | reverse complement strand
TAAGGGCTAACCTTGTGGTGAGGGAGATTTGATTCATCGTAACACTTGTAACACATAGCTCGGAGATGAGCAGCTCAGAGTCGAGCAGGGGTATCCACCACAAGTGCAAGCATCCGCTGAATCCGACCAAGTTATACGTATCCGGATGAGTCGAGTCGAGTCGTAGTGTATTGAATGAAGAGTCATAACATGTTTGGTTGTTATATGGATATTGGATGATGAAATATTATTGACTATATGATGATTATGTTATTGGCTCTAGCTTACCCAGTGTATTGTATGTGGTTCTTCTTTCTTGCGATGATCATCAATTTAATTGATGGGAGCAGATGGGCGAGGTTCCAGAGGTCAGCAAGGAAGTGGAGATTCTGCTGCATAGTCCGTGTGGACTAGTTATTTCTGCATGAGTTCATTTAGGGTTGCGACCCATGTATCTGTCGTCCTTAGTTTTATGCATTCTGGTTAACTTTTCCTCTAGTTTCTTTTGGGCATCGTGGTATGCCATGGGTTGTTTGGAGTTGATCCCAGACCGCGTTTTTATGTTATCTTTATTGTGACATTCCTTTAATTTCACGTACTTAATTAAATGGGGTGTTACATTAAACATCTACAAAATTTACAAAAAAAAAAAAACTAAAGTAGATATATTTGTTCTGCTTTTTAGTAAAGATCTTAAAAATTTCAAAGTCATTGTTTTGTATCAGGAAATTATTGTCTAAAAATTTAAAAGGATATTTTGATCTTTATAAAATATGTTATATGCATTTATACTATTTTAATCAATTTATTGAATTATTTTTACTTTCAATGTAAAAATGATAAAATTAATGCATATTAATTATTCATTAACGAGTTTTCTTATGACACTAGTTAACATTTTTTTTATCTCTTTGGTTTAATTATTTGGTCCCTTTCTTTCTGTCTCAATTTGGTCCCTTTCGTGGTACAGTAACACCGTTAATGGGGTGTCACGTGTTAGTTCCTGAATTTTTTTTATTTTTATTGATTTTTTGATTTTTTTTTTAAATTTACCATATGTCAAGCCGTCATCGTGCCACATGACAATAATAGAGTGATGTGGCAGTGACAATGACACGTGTCACTTATATGTTAGGTGTCATTTCCACTTTCTCAAATTGGTCCCTTTATTTTAATTTTTGTCTCAATTTATTCCTAATTTTTGTAAAAATTGAATAATTTTGTCTCTCTCCAAATTGAAATCAAATTTAATTTTTTATATAAATGTACATAAATATTTCTATCAAAATTGATATTTCAAGTAAATATTTTTAAAAAAATTAAGTTTATTTAATTAATATTTTACATTGAACTTTATCTAAAATTGTTTTAAAGTTCTTAATAGAAAAAAAATTCATAAATTATATTGATATTTTATTACATCATACTTTAATATTATTTTTTTATTTGAATATATTTCAAATAATTGTATATTTTTAAAATGTGTAAAGTTCAATAATTTGTACACAAATTTTTGAATTGGTATAAAAATAACAATTATAAAAATTTTAAAAATAATTTTAACTAGTTCATGTAACAATAAAAAACATATAAATTTGAAATTTGAAAACAATTTTAAGAAAAGTTGAATGTGAAACACAAATTTAAATAAACTTAGTTATGTTAAAAATATATAATAAAAATGTCAATTTGAATAAAAATACTTGTATAATATTTATATAAAAATTAATTTTTGTTTCAATTTGAAGAGGAACGAAATTTGACTATTTTTAAAAAAATAGAGACAAAATTGAGGCAAAAATTAGAATGCAGGGACCAAATTGAGAATGAGGAAATGTCACCTAGCATAATACTGACACGTTATAGTATCACTGCCACATCACTCTATCACTACCATGTGGCACGACGACATCTTGACACATGACAATATTTTTATTTTTTTAAAATAATTCAAAAAATTAAATAAAAAAATTCAAAATTTTTTATAAAATCTAGGAACTGACATGTGGCACCCTATTTAACATTGTTACTATACCACTAACGGAAGGAATTAAATTGAGATTTAATTTTCCAAAACAGGGATCAAATTGACATAAAAAAGAAAAAAGAAACCAAATTGAGATTTTGCTACAAAAATAGAGATCAAAGACATAATTAAACTTATATTTTTTATATTATCATCTTTAAAAATATTTTAACCTTTTCAACACACTTAGCGGTCTGTGTATTATGGCGTCAACACAGTAGCTGAGAGACACGATGGTGCTCTGCTTTTAAATGTTTAACCTTTGCAGAAAATCCTTTTCCAAACTCTTTCCAACAAGTGTGTTTCATTTCTTTGCGTATCTCAAACCTTGGAAAAATTATTTTGCATTTTATCTGAAACCTTAGAGAGCATTAACGAGGGTTCATGGCATAATTGTTGTTTTCCTATGTTAGTTATTTCTTGAACTTTGATAAGGTAAGACTTATTGTTATGTTCTATCACTTTGTTAGACGTTAATTTGTGTTTGTTTATTGAATGATGTCTTAAAAAAGTTTTTTATGCCGATTCAAACCCTTACGGAGCATAAATGAAAAATGAAAAGTTTAAAAAACAAATCATCATTTGATATGACTACTAAATTTTTTCCAGAAAGATACATGGAGAAAGATAGACCTTTTTAAGATGTAGTTTACTTATAAAAGAGATGACAGCATTTTTATTGTAAAACCTTAAAATATAATGTTTGTAAGTCTTTTATTTTTCACATGTCATTCAATTTCTCATTTCTACATAAGGTAATGATTGAACTTGTATTGAAATTCTTAATAAGTATTTGATGATAATGAATAAGTCTCATACAACTCTTTTATTAAACTAACAATAAAAATTTAAAATTATCACTATATAATGAAAGAAAAAAAGAAATATATGCTAAATCTTGAAATAAGTTAGAACTGTCAAAATAGGTTAGAACCCGCAGGCCAACTCGGTCCATCACACGTTTGGACTAGGTTGGGTTGAAATTTTTTTACAAATGTCAGTACGGATCAATTTTTGACTCGACCCACCAAGAACCCGGTTCACCCGGGTTGAACTCATGATGAGCCGGGTTGGCCCACCAACCCGTATAGTTACACACATTATGTTGAGTTTTGCAATGTTATGCTGTTTTTTTAATCAAAGACATTAGTGAGTTGACAAATGAAAATCTAGCTTCAACTCCAAATAGATAAGGTAAAGAAGATGCTTCAAAAAATATAAATGTTGTAAATTTATTCATTCAAGACTCTAATATTATAGTTGGATAAGTGACAAGAATGCTTTGTAAATTATTTTTTGTAGTTTTGGTTTGTATTGGAGTTTAACATCATTTTGGATTGTATTTAGATTGTATTGAAGTTTATTTAAATTTTAATCCGAATTATAATTTATGACTTAAGAAAAAAAATTATATTTTACTTGAATTAAGTAGACTAGTTAGCTAATTCGTTTAACCCACCAATCCGTGGTGGGCCAAACCAAGTTCAAAATTTTTCAACTCTCTTATAAATAAGCCAGATTAGGTTAATCCACTGAGTGACCAACTCGTGATAGATTGGGTCAGACCGGCCAAACGGTCTATTTTGACAGCTCTGAAATAAGTATTACTTTATAAGTGTGAACTATGTATTTGGTTGGAAGACGGAAGCCATTGGCGGCTTGAAAGTTGAAGTTTTTGAAGTTCAACGGCGCAACTTGCATCGTAGACAACATTCTAATGTTCAACATCAAAATAATTTTGAGAGGGATTATGTGTATAATAAATGCTTTATTATACACATAAGTTAATCCTCCGGTTTTGGACTAATTAAATTCATTTAGGTGTAATTACAATAAAATAATTAATTTTACACTAATTAAAATACTTTTTATTTTATTAATTTCAGTTAAAATACTTTTAAAATTATTTTCTAAGAACTCATTTTTAAATAAAAACCATTAAAATTAAAATTACAATTAGAAAAATATTGTTTTAAAATAAATATTATATATTAAATATGATAAAGTTAATTGTATTTGTCTTATTCTTTATTATCTCCTGGATTTCCTTTTCTCATATAAAATTTTCTTTCTCCTAATCTGCATATGTTCCCAGCACGTATGTAATGTAATTGGTACGTGTTCGAACACTCTTATTATAAAAAAAAAAAATCGTATTAATTAATATAGTTATTTACATAATGTTATTTTTATTAAAGTAAATAAGTTTTACATTGCTTCTTCCTCAGAATTCAATATCATGATCATCAAAATTTTAATAAAAATAAAAGACAATTTAAAGTTATTTTCATTAAAAGCTAGAAGTAGTAAATATGTATGTAACGTTTACGTTTACTTGAACCGAGCATTAATTACAATGTAATGTAATATTAATACCATATTTGTTAACTAAAAATTATTTGTTATTAATAAATAAATTTTAAATGTTTCCAAATCATATAATGGTATTTTTTAAAAGATTAAATATAATTTTAGTTTCTTAATTTTGATACAAAATTGGAATTCATCCATATACGAAACTTTGATAAATTTTGGCCTCTAAAATTTAAAATGAATAGCCTAATTATGTTTTTTTTTTACGTGTCAAACATATTTTCAAACTGACATTAAAACAAAAATGTGTCAAACATGTAAATAATTTTTGTATGAAACGTACTTAACACGTCAACAAAATTTTAAAAAAAATTAAAAATATTGTTTCCATTCATTTCAAAAATTTGAAAATCAAAATGTATCAAAATTTTTAATAGAAACACATTCTAATCTCGTGTCAGAAGAAACTAAAACCATATTTAACTTTCTTTAAATGCTTTAATTTTAAATATTATATGGCATTTGATTACGCTGTTATAATATATATTTAGTTTAGAGATTTTCTTACAAAATACAGTAAAAGATCAGTAAATTTAATTATTTAAGTGGTGATAATATTTAATAAAATTAATTACTGGTAGAATAATTTCTGTAGTTACATTCATAGTAAATTAATAAATTTACTAACGTGTAAATATCTTACTAATGGATTTCATAATGAATTAAAGGTTTATAATAACTATAGTAGTAATTAATAATGCTTTTAAAAATGATAAATATATGCAGTGACATGTTTATAGAAGCAAAATAAAAAGTTAATTATGTATTTAATTTCATAATTAAAAATACATTTTCGTAATCTTATATTAATGGTACATTTAATTTTTATTCTGAAAAATAGTAACTTTATCAACTTTTGTCAAAAATTTGTTTGTCAAAAGACTCATTTTCCTAAAGTTAACCTTCTGAAAATATCAATCCATTCGGCTGGGTGGGACTCCTTTGAGACCTTCGAACGCGGTTCTTAGTTACGTAATTGCTCTGTCTGCGCTTCCCTGAGTCTCACATTCATGAATGTGTTAAGTCATGATTAAGGTCTTCTTGTTGAACAAAGATGCAACAACAACCTTATGCTTTTAAATACACATGGTTTTTTACAAGTCAACATTGTACTTCAGTTTTGAACATTTTAAAGATACATATTTTAGTTTGGTTGTAGGAATCTTATTATATGAGCATAGGTTGTTTGAAGATTTGCCATAATGGGGTTTCTCAACCTATTTCTGGTAGCCACTTTCCCCGTTATCAAAGTGTTACTCATAACTGCACTTGGATTGTTTCTTGCATTGGATGGCATATCAATATTGGGAAATGATGCAAGGAAGATAGTGAATCAGGTTACAAATTAATACAGATTATTCAATGCCTGAAGAAAAAAAAAAAAAGAAAACATTTTTCTTTTACTTTCTTTGTATTTTTTTCATCGTGCTGTTTTCTGAAAACGATTCTCTTTCTGTGACAGCTTGGGTTTTATGTGTTTAATCCGTCGCTGGTGGGTAGTAATCTGGCCAAAACGATTACCTTTGAGAGTGTTGTTAAGTTGTGAGTATTGATTTTTAACCTCGGTTTGCTTTGTTAATTCACAACGAGTTTGTGACATTTTTTGTTGTGATTTAGGTGGTTCATGCCCGTGAATATTCTTGCCACATTCATATTAGGCTCGGCCTTGGGATGGATTTTGATAAAAATTACAAGGCCTCCCAAACACATGGAAGGTCTAATCTTGGGTTGTTGTTCTGCTGGTATGAACTCCTCTGTACAAATAAATCAATGCTGGAAACCACATTTTTTAATCTGCATAACCTATACAGTAAACACAAACTTTTAATTCATTCTTTGATAGTAGATTTGAGAAATTCTTAAGGTTCTCTCCTGGTCGGTGTGACAGATAAAGATTCGAAATCTTGGTGGGACCTATTTGTTTTTCTCTGCTTAGTGTACCTCAGTAAACTTTGATGACTAAGAAAATACCTTGCACTTGTGGTCTCTTGCTGCCAGCATTACATTTGCAATGTATTATTTTTGTTAAAGCATCAAACACTTTGTTCTTCATTCTCTGTTTAATGCATTTTATGGTTGAGCTCATTTTTAAGATTCGTATGAACAGGAAATCTAGGGAACCTTCCTATGATCATCATTCCGGCTATATGTAAAGAGAAAGACAGTCCTTTTGGAGAACCCGATCTCTGCCATCAATATGGAATGTCTTATGCTGTACTTTCTATGGCGGTATGCAAAATGTTAATTTTGAAGTTGCATGTTCTGAATAAAATTAATGGTTTGGTACTATTAGTTTTTAAAATGTCTCCCTTAATGGACCCTATTTCATTCAATTATTGAATAATATTGCAGCTGAATAGTAGCTCTCTAAGAATAGTTTTGTCTGTAATTGATTGTGTTAATCTTTTGGATTGTGGTTCATTTGGGTAACTTTAGATTGGAGCAGTTTTTCTATGGGCATATGTTTACAACATAATGCGGATTTGTTCGAGTAGAATCCAGAAAGAAGACACTACAAACAACGACTTATTGAAGGTTTCAATGGAGATATCAGAGTCAGACCCCAACAATCTTTCAGAAACACTTAATCCTACAGAAGACACCATGGATGATGCATATACCATACTACTTTCTGATGAAGAACCAGAGAAGAAGGTATGGCTTCTTACTAACTTTCCTTTTGAAAGCTATTATTTACTGATTGTAATAAGTCAAGAAGAAAGGAACGGCTTCTGCATAACCAACATACAATTTTAAATAGCCCTTGCAATTGTAAGTGTATTTAGAAACATAATAACTTATAATTTAGGAATGTTCAATTAAACTATGTAGAATTTGAATTCCTCTGCAGAATGCATTATCCCACCAAACGTTTTACTATCTATCAGTATACAACCCCACCAACTATTGAATTTTACTATGTCAATGTATTTTCTTTTACATCTTTTACGGATCTCAAGATTGATTCTCTTGTTTAGGCAAGAGAACTTGCCAAATTTACCGTCAATAAATTATGCATTTATCACTGAGTACAAAATGTTCAGTTTTAAGTCGCATAATCTTCTGTTATTCTTTCTTTACCTTATGACAAGAAATTCAGTAACAATAATGTGTTTGTTTTAAGCAGGTCTCATTCCCAAGTAAAATTATGCACCACTTGAGGGTGATCTCAAGCAACTTAAACTTGAAGTCCATATTTGCGCCATCAACCATCGGAGCTGTATGATACAATATTCATTTCCTTGGAAACAATTTATGTTCTTGTTTTCCCTATTTATAAATCACTTATTATTTAGTTCATCTTAATACTGTTAGAATAGAACATCCAAAGTAGGGTTATTAAGTGAGTTTATGTGAGTCTCCAACTACATAATGTTTATAAATCACTTGTTATTTATTTCATCTGAATACTGTTAGAATAGAACTATCCATAGTAGGGTAGTTAAGTGTGTTTCTGTGAGTCTCCAAATACATAAGCTTGTTTTGTTTCTTTAATTGACAGATTGTTGGCTTTTTCATCGGTGTTATCCCCCAAATACGTAATTTAACCATAGGAAGTAATGCTCCACTTCGTGTGGTCGAAGACTCTGCTTCCATGTTGGGGTATGTATCTCAAAACTTGTTTTTCGGTTACAGAAGATGGAGAAATTAAAAATACTGATTTAACTGCAAAGTTCTTGTTATTGTTTGATATGATAGCTACCCACCTTTTATCATGTGTATGTCAAAGTTGTTCATTGATCAAAAGTTTCATGTGCCAATCTTATATGTGGTTACTGTCACATCCAAGAAGTTGAAATTTAATGTCATTGTTTTGGGAACTAATACTAATGTCCTTGATAGCATTAATTATGTTTGGTTTAAGAAAGAGAGTTAACTATAGCAGAAAGTGAATGATTTTTCAAGCTGTTTGGTAGAAGAGAAAATGAAAGAAAGGTAAGACGAATCATATAAGTGGTTGTCATATAAATTTAATAAAAAAATAAAATATTTTAAAATAAGGACAATTTGGAAAACATATATACTTTCAAAATAAAAGAAATATCTAACTTTCATATCTGTGTCTCTTTACATGCATGCAGTGACGCAGCAATCCCTACTGTGACTCTGATAATGGGTGCAAACCTACTTCAAGGTGAAACTTTGTTAACTCTGGTTTTTGAAGTGAACTAGTTCTTATTTGTTCTTGCTTTGATGATATGCTTAAATAAACGAGTTTTTGCAAATGGGACAGGTTTGAAAGGATCAAGCACACCAGTGTGGACCATTGTGGGGATTATAGTTGTGAGATATATTTTCCTACCAGTTTTGGGTGTGGCAGTTGTGAAAACAGCTATACATTTGAGTCTGGTGCATTCAGATGCTTTGTATCAATTCGTGCTTCTTCTTCAGTATGCACTTCCACCAGCCATGAATATAGGTATTATTTAATCTACTCTTGTTTCATCTGGTTTTATATTAGAAATTTGTGGTCTTAGTAAACCTAATTCTGTGACCACTTTAATTGGACAGGCACCATTGCTCAGTTGTTCGGATCTGGTGAAAGTGAATGTTCTGTAATCATGTTATGGACATATGGGTTAGCTTCAATTGCAGTTACACTTTGGTCAACTTACTTTATGTTCATAGTCTCTTGATTTTGTATTGCTTAATTCATATTAATGGAAAACATGCCTTATTTTTTTGTTATTTAATTAGAATAACGATTATCATAATAAAAATCAGGTATTAAATAAAAGAATATTTACTACAACAGTAATAAAAGGAGTTAAACTGTAACTCTTCAGTGCTGAGCCAAGATAACTCTCTCCTCGTTCAGTTTCCATGAGCAACATCCATAAGATTTGGAACGTATCCATTCAATCTTAACAGAGTCGTCAATTCCTTCAATGTCCGATATATACTCTCTGTCTCAGGATGTCTCTCATCCAAGGAATAAAATTCCACCACACTATCATTGCACCCAATAACACTACATCCCAGTAATTTCTTGAACCCGGTATCTCTCAATGCAATCTTCAACCGAGTAACATCCTCCAATCTTTCAAGATCCTTGTATATGTTCGAAAGCATGACAAAATTTGCAGGGTTGTTGGGTTCAAGTTCAATGAGATGCTCAAGTGCCACTTCTGTTAGTGTACGAAGAATAGTCGGTCGAAGTTAATTCCAAAGTTCATACGAAGTTGTCTTACCCCTTCCTTGATAAATAAATTTCAAAATCATTAACCGAAAAATAAATTTCAAAAGATGAAGGTGACATGGTGGCTATATTTTTTATTTCTATGTAGAGATTATGATTGGTTGAAAAGACCGGTGAATGTTTGAACTTGAGTGTTGTTAAATTTTATTTGATAAATGATTGTTTAAAATGTTTTGTATTGAATATTGTTACTTAGGAGTTGATATAGTGATTAGGTTAGGCATGATAAGTATAAAGTTTTTTTAAATAGAGTTTTGAATATAGTGTAGATAAGCAGAATAAACTTATATAATCTTTCTTATAAATAGTTATGAAATTGATATTAGCAAAAGCATGCATATGAGTTAAGGGTGTAAGGTTGCTTCGAAATAAGTAAAACATATTGTCCGAGTAAATCATGATATGGACCGAACCTTTGAGTTACTTAAAAGTTTCATGATTTAAAATGCTTTTGAAAATACTTTTGAAGTTGATTGACTCTGCTGGTAAGGATAATTTTTCTTATATTTTCACTTAAATGAAGAAATTTTGCTCAAGTGAAAATAAAATTAATTTAGACCTCACTATCAATCCTATCATAACTTAAACAAAAATAAAACTAAAAGTAACCTTGTTCTCAACCATATTTTTCACTCAAGCGAAGGATTTTTCGCAATGAAAGTAACATTACAACTCAATATAGTTTGTAAAAGTCTTCTTCCGACTCTTTAAACTCATTGATTTGAATGCTTTTTATAAATAAAAATTGAATATCGATTAATTTATGGTTTTATAGTTAAATGAGTTATATTATATAATAATGTTTAGCGTTGATTGAATTTGCATGTTGTATGAAAATGATTGTCAAGATTGATGAGAATTATGAAAAATTGTGTTCACATAGGATAATATGTGAATTATTGATTGATTTGTGTATTAAATATTGACACTTATATTGTGACACATATTTCATTACTTATTAATAATCTACATAAACTAAAATATCAAATAGTGAAAAACATATAAGGAACTTCTTACATCGTGACATGTATAGATGTATGGTATGTGTTGTAATAACATTGATCTTATATTGTTGAGTTTGTTTGTAAATCCATGTATTGAATTAGATAAGGTGGTAATTTTTAGTAGGACATACTTAATATAACACTTTCAAAAAACTAAGTAATCTTATGTTTGTTAAATATCCTTATGGATCCGTGTGTGATTTTGAATGAAAATAAATTAAAATAACTAGGATATTCGTGTATATTTATTTAAGTGATTTGTGATAATTCGTAAAAAGAAATTTGAAAGAAAAAATAGGATTTTAAACTAAGAAACTGATGAACTTGTAAAGATTAACATTTGATTCCTTTTTAATAATTCTATTTATTAGATCTTTCATTGTTTATAATTATTACCGAACATTAATAAATAGTACTTTTCTAATACTCGATATTTGTTAAGAAATACTTTTTTTTTCTACTATTTTTCGAGTGACTTTGCCTTCCAATTACTTTAAATCAATGTCTAGTTTCACATCTCATTTAAATCAATTACTTTTATGATAACAGTTTTTAAAGATTATATTTGAGATCGATCTTAAGTTGTTGAAACTACATTTATTCATATTAAATCCATTGTCTTTTAAATATCTCAATGAAAATTTATTTTAGTTTTTATAACGGATTTAATGGTTTTATTATGTCAGTTTTGCCAGAATTCCTATTAAATATATAGAAATAGTAATGTCCAATAAATTTAATAGTTTTCGTAATATTAGAGAAAATAATATTAACTTTGATTTATTCGTCATGAACAAATTTTTACACCGACGATATTATAAAAATGTTTCATACATGCTCTACATGACTTGCGGTGTATTTAAAGAAAACACAATATACATTGATAATGATCTAAAGACTCTAAATATATATAATTTTTACAATAGTTATCTTAAAAATTATTTTTGAGATACCTCTTTATTCAAGCTATAGTTTTTTGTATAATTATGCATAGAAACTAAAGTACTTACATAACTTAAATAATTTAGTTAACTATATTGTCTACACTATCATCTTATTATTGATATAATGATGATTTAGTTTTGTAATAATCTGGTATGGTGCGATGTATAAACTATTTTTCAAAAAAAATAATAATAATATATAATGAAACAAAAAATGTAATTATATTATTCAATGGTTGATTATTGTTTGATACTCAGTTATTTGTTTGAGATAATTGTGACTATGAGTAGTCATTAGAGAAATTGGAAATGATTCCTTAAGAATAGGACTTCTTGAAGTAATTCCCTGATAGGGGTATATCCAGGAGTAAGAAACAATTAACATTTTAAGATTTCATCCTCCAAAAGGAGTTTTAGAGAAAAAACATAATTGGAGGTTAGGATATGCCATAGGTATTGCATAAATTGCAACCTCAAATGTTATGTAATTCCAACTACCGATATAGTTGACTAGAATAATATTAAAGCGAGATGCAAACATTCTACAAGAGGGTTTTGTAAAATTGAATCAAATTTATTTCCGAAGGTTTTAGATTAATCTTATTATGGCTTTAAATTAATCGTTATTATAATTAATATATCTGATATAAATTGTTCTGACTTATAATTGGGAGTTAAATTTATAATTTACAATATGAATTGTCACCACTGACTTCTGAAACAGCAGAGATAATCGCTTCTCAAAAATCAACAGTATTATTTTACCTCATTCCATTAATTATGAACCTCTCAACCCTCTCCATCTTTAAAACTCCCAAATACAGGCTACCCTAAGAGACAAGTGTAATTATCAAACAATTCTCAACTCAAGGTCTGGAAATCCAGCTCGAGCTTTGTGTCGTTCAAATAGACCTTGAAGTGCTTCAACAAACTGGCTATGTACTTTGGCAACCTAAAACAAAGTGAAAGCAATATAAGAGACAAAAAGTTTAGTTATGTGTAACTTAAAATTTCTAAATATCTTGCATAACCCCTTGTTTACAAGAACCTTTTTAAAAATAGTTTATCCATATCATGAAAATCTTGGATTGCAACCTTCTGCTTAGGACTAGGCAAGATATGCCTTTCAAAAGTTAAACCCAGATGAACGCTTATTAACAAGATCAAAACGCAGACTTTTATAACAAGAAGACGATAGAAGCTACTGGATGCCAGAATATACCTCCTCAGGAGTTGGCTCAGGATTTTTCTCGAGTTCAATTGGTCTACCCACCACCACATGCAGTGGATGTTTAAAGGGTATCGGAGATCTGAAAAGAGAAAGTATAACCCGTGTAAAACATTAGTGCCAGATATCCAACTTCTACGATGTAATTTAAGCTGCATACTGTAGATCAATGAGTGCTGTCCAAAAAACAATGATTCCATTCTACATAAAAAGTGCTAAAAGCTGATTGTAAAATGCATGCATCCTGCAAAACTTTAATTGAGTCCACCTTTTCCAGGTCACATTCTCAGCAAATATTTTAAGCCGAACCAGACAAAACTGACCTTCCATATTATGTACCAAACTGACTCTCAAATTGGTTTGACATTTTAGAAACGGTTTTTTCTATTGTTCCATCTTGTCGAATTTAATTCATTGAACAACCTCAAGTTTGAGTTAAGAAAATTAGCTTCGTTCATCATGCAACAAAGCCCCCTTGACTAGTAAACTGTTTGAACAACCTCAAGTTTGAATTAAGAAAATTAGTTTCATTCATCATGCAAAATCCCTTTGACTAGTGAAACTGAAAAATAGATGTAAATGAGATCACTGGCAGGTGGCAAGTTGACATTTAAAAGAAAAGCATACCCGAAAATTCCCCAAAAATATATTGGGGTGAACTTGACAGCCCTCGAGAAATTCAGAAATAGCTTCCCACCTGGTTTCCACCACTTATAGACATTTGACTGTAGCAAACACACCAAAAGGGAAGTGATAGTTTATTTGAATGAATAGAAAAAATCAGAAACATAAAGTAGCAACATTAGCAGATAAGGAAATAATACACAGCGACATTTTAGTTTTAACAGTTTTGTGCAGGTAATGTGAGACATAAATACCTGCCCAAAGCAGAAAACTGGAACCAGGGGTTTGCCCTTCTCCATTGCTATCCGGACAAATCCTCTCCTTGCTTTAAGAAAGGCAATCTAGAAAGCAAATGATTCTTAATATTGTTAACTTGCTTGAATACAAATTATATAAAGGAGTTTCATATTGCAAACCCATTTTATTTGGAACCCCTTTTCGGACTATTTTTACAAATAGTAAAACATCCTTTATTTAAAAAACAATCAGGCAATGTATAGCCACCAAATTATCAAACATATATGATGTACTGAATATATTCTATGCATATTTTTTTAGGCATTTTGTGATTTACAATGATTCAATTGCAAAAGCAACCATACAAAAGGACAAGGTGTTTAGATTGTAATCAGTGGGCCCATTGCTATAATCAAATTGAAATGACTTCACAGCCAATGTCAGATTTCAAATAAACAGGACTATGATCGCACCAGTTTCATGAGGCATATTCAATAAAATATTTCTTTACTTTACATTCTTTATAACAACCATCACAGTGTGCAAACGGGTATGACTTTGCTGCTACTGATAACACCCAGCAGTATCTTGGCTCATTATTGTACATTTATAAAATAGCCTAATGGCATTGCTGCTCAATAATTCTAACTATTTTTTTGTTGGTCATTGTATTTCTAACTTGCAAGTATAGTGCTTCACACTTCACATGCAAGCTTGATCACCCTTGTTCCTTAGGGTAGGGAGAATATGCATAATCCCCAATTATATAATCTCTCATATTTTACATTACTCAAATCTCAAGAATCAAGTACACCTTAAGAGTTATTGGCAAGTCATATTGCCATAGCTGAAACATTTCAGGTTAGTGATCCTAATATTAGATCTATAACATATATAAAATGAATCAAGAGAATGTAATTTTCCCACCTTTCCATCAAAATAGACATGAAATATCAGACGGGGAAGAAATAAAAGTGCTAGTTAAGACTATCAAACATGCACCATTCAAATGGCAATGTAGCCCAAGTGCTTGCATAGCAAGAGAAAATGCCTGCACCAAACATATTACTCCAATTTGACATCAGTTATAATATATCTAAAAGAATAAACATTTTCAGTTACCAAAACAGGATACAAATATATAAAAAAAATATATACTAAAGAGGAAGAGAGAAAAACATTGTACCTCAGAACCATGCTCCATGAGAAATGTTTCTTGAACTCCACCAGGTATTATGATACAACTGCAGCCAGCATCCAACAGAGAGGTAAACCTTTTCTTTGTCACTGGAGTCAGACCCAACCAAGTCCATATGTGTCTCAAAAATGGCGTGTAAAAAACCTAATTGTCAAGTGTGATAAGAAAATTTTTAAATTATATCCTCAATAAGCTTCTTACAAAACACGTCTACAAAAATCTTACCGCACTGCTAGCAAGAACTTTTATTTTGGGAAGAGGCATAAAACCCGTGTTGTCCGCTAATGCAACAACTCCTATTGGCAAAACTGAATGCGGTTCATAGCCAAAAACTGCATGAAGAGACATACTGTAGTAAATATTGATGAACTACAAACAATAAAACACAGATAAATTAGAAATCATCACCATAGAGATATGCTAGCTTAAAACTTGCAAACATGTTTCAGATCTAGCTTTGGTAAAGGATAAGAAATAAATCGGTTCATTCAGGACACTACGTCTTATTTATGCAACGTTCAATCTCTAAATGAATAATTATTTAATTTCAAAATGAATACTCGCATAAATCTGTTTAGAACAATATCAGCACTATCACGTGGCCTATCCACTCCTCAAACTAGATAGTTCTTTTTCTTGGTACAAAGGGAAAGAAAAAAGACAAAGAACAGAAAGCAACAAAGCTAGCTAGAAGAAACTTGATCCCCCAAGCCAGAATCCAAAGCTTTCAGGTGGTGGAATAAAAAATTCAGCCATCTTCTGATGAGCTCTCATACCAGCAAGGGCATCAGCGACACCAAAAGTAGCTACTTCTAATTGCAATTTCTAAATAAAAACATATTATTAATGTCAAACCTTGATTAATCATATTCATATTTGTCTACACATTTAATTGATTTTACAAATTAGGATACTCAAACACTAACACTATAACTAGTTGTGAAGATAACATTGATTGAGAATATGCAACTATAAAGTTTTAATTGAAAGAAAAAGAAAATATTTACTGTTCCAAAAGTAAAAAAAATACAAAAACACTTCAATACATGTTGTTTTGAGCAATTAGAAACATTTAGTAACGTGTATTTAATTAAACACTTCAGTAACAAGTTTTTATTTAATTTAACACTGCTTAACAGCCTGTTGCCAGAACCCTTCAAGAAATCAAAACGCAAAAACAGTTAGCCAGCAATTAAGACTTCCAGTACTACCACTCTATCTAGAATGATCTCCTTCAACCATTTTAGGTTATAAGTTACACTTTTCCGGCAATCTTCACCTACCATTATGAATGAAGCAACCAAGCAAAGGGTAAGGCAATCCCCTCTCTCAACGTTCCTAAATCAATCCCTCACTTTTACAATCACCCTTTTTCATTGTATAAAAACCACAGAACAAACTTACCCAAAAAAGAATCTGTTTAAAGTATCTTGCCAATTTTAGACAAAACAAAAAAAACTATACGTAAATATATGTGTGTGGGTATAAGTCAAAAGGTTGTTCCCCACTTATAATAGAGCACTATGAGTGATCTGATAACAGTACTAGGACGTGACTCAATCTCAAAAGTTAGCTCCTGAGGTGAAGTTTGTCCATTACATAAACAATTTTGGTCGTCTCAGTATCATTATCACGGGTAAACAATCTCCATTAGAAGGGAACAAATTGCAAGTGAGAAAAAAGATGCACTTTCATCCAAGAAAAATCTTCAGAAGTCAAACTTGAGTTAGGAGTAAGGGACAAACCATAAGCACGATTGGGATGAAAGGCCTTCATATCTTCCACATGAAGAATGACGGGAAAGTAACTGCAAACGTGCTTGCATATGTACCTGAAACGCACCCAATTTTCTTTTTCTGAAAAAAGACACATTTTATTCGAGCAGAAAAGCAAGAGACTCAAACCCAGTGTCACAAGAGAAAAAGAAAATACAAAAGTTTATATTAAGTTAATCACCGCCTTTGATATAAAATGTTCATGCTATAAACAGAAACAAGTACCTGGCTAATTTTCGACCGAACTTGCTATTTTCATCAATAGGAATCAGCATCAACACAAGAAGCAAACCTATAAGCCTGAGATAACATAACATAACATAACATGAGAGGGGCCTCTTTCTTAACCTCATTCAAGGGAAGAGTAATATGAGAGAGAAACGAACAAGAGTGCTTGGCTGAGAGAGAGGACGAGAAGCGCGAGGAGAATCAACCCTGCGTTGAGATGAAAGGTTCCGAGCCACAGCGCCAGGGCAAAAATCGTCTTCAAATAGTTCGATGAGGCGTCACCGAACTCCTCGTCCCCCCTGAACACTTTCTCCCCCTCCGCCGCCGCCTCTCCGACGGAGCTCCGCCGTGGTTGGTCATTGGCCACCGCCGCGCGCTGCATTGTCTGATAGGAGGCCGTAAGAGAAGGAGGAAGCGTTGTCTTATGAAGGAAGGGAGGGGCTTGGGGTAAATTAGGGAAAGTGTGAGGGGTAAAAATGTCATGTGGGTTGGTCTCGGAGTTTCCATCGACTTCTTGTCTCGTGCATAATTTGTTCTTATTTTATTTTTTTTCAGTTTCTTAAGATAAAGCTGTAGAAACATATGCTCATTCATGGCACATGGAAAGGGGTTTCTTGTTTCTTTTTTTTTTCTTGTTATTAATTTATTATGATTATTTGTGATTGGACAAAACCATTTTTTATCTGAAGAAGGTTAACAGTGAAAATTAATGTTCAGTTGTTTTTGATGGCAGAAAAAGAAGATGATTGTTACTTTTCAGAAGATGAGATGATAAAATGACTAGTTCCACTTCTGTCACTGGGAGTTTCATTTGAAAAAGCAATTGATTTGGTTTTTTCAGCCTATCCAAAAATTGTTCCACCTTAAATTAAAAAACATATATTTTAAAATCAAAACGTAAAAAAAACACAACATTCGTAGTACTTCTAGTTTGTTTCGTTTTATTTTATTTTTTTTATATTTTAGTTTTTTTTTTTACTTTTAATTTTTTGTTTTCTGTTTGTTTCAATTAATTATTGTACTAATGTTAGGATTTGTTGATTATTCACGTTGATATTTTTCTAATTGAAAAGTAAAATAAAAATAGTTGAAATTACATTTTATTATATTTGAATAATATGTAATTATAGCATAACGTAAATAATCAATACTTACAAATTAAATTTTAATAAAGTAATTTAATATATGTTTAATTATTCGGATAATACTTACCTTAGTAGGAATGTGTTAATTTGGTATCCGCTTGAAAAAAGTTGTTAATTGCGTTTTCACTTCTGAAAAAATGTCTCAATTAAGTCTTTTCGAAAATAATAATTAATGCACACGTGTCACTCTCTGATTTTTTTTAATTTTTTTTAATTTTTTTTTGCAAAACTTTTTTGGTTGTCACGTGTAAAGTCTCTGTTGTGACACGTGGCAATATCATCAGTGTCACATTGACAGAATAATGTCACGTGTGACAAATGTCATTGTACTGATTTCAATTTAGTAATTATATATATATATATATATATATATATATATATATATATATCATTGTTTCAAGTTAGTCCATACTTCTTTGGTTCAATTTTGTCCCAATTTTAATTAATTATAAGTATATTTTTTAATTTATATTTTTTATAAGATTAAAACTAATTAAGTATACATATTTTTACAAAATTAAATACTTATATTTATATTAAAATTTAGTGATAAAAAAATACATTGACAAGATATAGGTTAATAATATACAATAACGTAATATGCTAAAAAGTTATTTTTAATAAAAAAATATTACTATAACATTTATACAAATAATAGATTTGGTCTTCAATTTGATAGAGACAATATTGCTATATTTTTTTAAAAAAGAAAAAAGTGGATGACTATATTGTTTTATTAGTATAACATTTTTTACCACTAAGTTTTATTGTAAATATCAATATTTAATGTTGTAAAAATATTTATACTTAATTACTTTTAATCTTATGAAAAAGCGTACTTCAATTATTAAAACAAATTGAAACAAAATTGAACCAAAGACACAAAAATGAGGACTAAATTGAAACAATTATATATATATATATATATATATATATATATATATATATATATATATATATATATATGGGTACTAGATTGAAATCAGTATAATGACATTTGTCACACATGGCATTATCCTGTCACATGGCACTGACATTGTCATGTGTCACAAATAGAGACTTAACACGAGCAACAACAAAAATTTGTAGAAGAAAAAAAAAGAAATAGAGAGTGAAACGTGGTGTGCTTAAATTATTTTTTCCTTAAAGATACCTAATTGAGATACTCTTTCAAAAATGGGGACACAATTGACAATTTTTTGTCACGGGTACTAAATTGACACATTTCTACCAAAATGGATATCATTTGAGTAATTAAACCTTTAATATAAAAATATAAAAATATAATACTATTTTTAATTTATATAATTAGTATTAATGAACCAATTAAAGATTTAAAAAAATATTTATAGAATTTATTTAGAAAAAATATACATAAGTTTTTTATCACTTAAATGCTAGGATTATCTACTTCTTTTATTTTTCTTCCAATAAACAAGAAATAAAACAATTAAAAGTTACAAATCAAAATGCATACAAGTTTAATATTAATATAATATTTGATCATGTGAAACATATTGTCTGTGTATATATAAAATATGTAAAATATATATGGGTTAAGTAATTACAGATTTGTAAGCTTTTGAAAAAATAATTGCACTTTAATGATTAATTATTAAGAGTGTATAACTGTCACGGAAGTATGAAATTGATGGGTCATGGTTGTGACGTGCTAGACTCAGCAAGTGACATGCATCAAATCAATTAAGTCTACTTTTCCTTCAAAACTAATTTATAATTTATACCATCTTATTTTCTTTCCATGCTTCACCCTTAACTATCAGTCACATATATTATATTAATTGTATAAATTATAATTACAATATTTCAACATTTTTCTGTGTCTTTTTACTTTTATTTTTAACCTTTTAAACTCAATTATCATTATTTTATTATTTTTTATTGGTCAAGCAAAATTTTCTCTTCTTTCAATTTTTAATTTCCATTTTCTTATTTTGGTTGTTGACAGGAAGTTTTTCTTCCTCCATTAAAGCCAAAATAATGAATCTTTATTCAGTTAGTTAGGTGCAAGTAATGTCTTTGTTTTGTGAATTAAGTATTATTTAAGTTTTTGAAGTAATTCCCTGAAGTAATATAAAGTTTCATTTAATTTTTACTCTAATTGTAGATCTCACTCTAATATAATAAATAACTTCTGCTCTCCATAATTATATTTAGCGAAAGAGACTTCAAATATGACTTTTTTTTTAATATTTTGAAAATCTAGACGGTTCTGGTAGAACAGTCCATTTTTCAATGGCGGAAAACTTATTTCTTTATCCAATGCAAGATCTTGGATCTTATAAGTTTAATTACTATTTTATTAGATTTATATAACATATGTTCAAAATTGGCGTTATAATCTATGTCATGGTCACCGGTATTCTTTTCTTTTTATTTTTTTTTTAATTTATTTTCATATGTCAGGATGTATATAACGGTGTCATTATCAGGTGTTAGTTTATTCTTTTAAATTTAGTTTACGTAAAGAAATAAATAAAATAAATTTTGTGTTGTATTTTATTTTGTTGAAAAGAAAAATAAGAATATATATATATATATATATATATAAGGAAGTATTTATATTTAATATATATAATTTTTATAATTACGTTATTAATTTTATAATAATACAAAAGTGTAAAATTGTTTCTATAATTCAGTTATTTTAATAATTAAAATATTTTTTCATGATTTAAAATTTCTAATATTTTTCTACAAGTTGGAGAGTGAATATCAAGAACTCTCAACTTGTGCTTTATGGTAGAGAAAACTTCTTTTCCTAATAGTTTAGTGAATACATTGATAAGTTGTTCAGTGAAAGATACATATTTTGTTGCAACTGAACCATCTTGAATCTTATCATGAATGAAGTGACAATCTACCTCTATTTGTCTAGTTCTTTCATGAAATATCGGGTTAGCCGCAATGTGTAAGGCAACTTTATTGTCATAATACATCAATGCCAGTTTAGGATGTAATATCCGTAAATCTTTCAACAATAATCGTAACCAAGTCAACTCACAACAAGTACCCGTCAATGTTTTATATTCAGCTTCTGCTGAGGATAGAGAAATTGTTTTCTATCTCTTTGTTGCCAAGAGACGAGGGAGGATCCCAAAAAAACACAACAACTTGTAGTTGATTTTCGAGATACAAGGCTACCTCCCGAATCTGAATCACAGAAAACGTGCAAAGATAAATTATTTTGTGAAAGAAAAAATCGACCTTGACCTAGATTATTCTTTAAATATCATAGCATAGGCATTGCAACTTTCATACGAGGCTTGCATGAATCTGTTTAGTATGTGTACTGCATAGGTGATATTAGGACGACTAATTGTCAAATAAATTAAGTGACCAACAACTCGCCTATATATTGACGGGTCCTTAAATAATTCCCCTTCATCGAAAAACTTTGTTTTTTGTTCCATGGGAAAATCCACGGGCTTAGCTCTAAGATACCCACCATCTTTGATAATTTCCAAAGTGTATTTTCTTTATGAAATAAAAATACCTCAATACCTAAGAAAAACTTAAGATCACCCAAATCTTTTATCTGAAAATGATTGTGTAGATATTGTTTAAGACTAATATTGCAATAGGGTTATTGCCAGTTATGAGAATATCATCGACATAAATCAACAAAATTGTAAATGACTCGCCTTTTGCACATGTAAACAGTGAGCAATATGATTTTGATTGAATAAAACTAGCAGTTTGAATAGCTGTAGAGAATTTTACAAACCATTGACGAGAAACTTATTTTAATCCGTATAAGGACTTGTTGAGGTGACACACAAGATTCTCCCTCTGTCGTTGAAAAGCTGGAGGAATGGACATATAGATTTCTTTGGAAAGATCACCATGAAGAAAAGCATTATGGACATCAAGATGATGAAGAGACTAATGTTGAGTAGCAACCAAAGCTAATAAACAGCGGACTGTGACCATTTTAGCAATAGATAAAAAAGTGTCAAGATAATCGATACCTTCTAGTTGTGTATATCCTTTTGCAACAAGATGTACCTTATACCGTTCAAGATAACCATCAGATTTGCGCTTGATTTTATACACCCAACGACAACCAATAGCTTTCTTTCCAAGAGAAAGAGTTGTAATAAACCATAGCCAATTCAGATTGCATTGCCTCTTGCCAATGAGTGTGAAAAACAACTTGTTCATAACATGTAGGTTCAATATCATTAGTAATAGTAGCAATAAAGGACCGATGTTGATGGGTATAACGATCATAAGAGATAAAATTGTAGAGAGGATACTATATACCTTTATTTGGAAAAGATAAGGAGGGTGACAATAGACCAGGAGACACTACCTGATTGCAAATATAATCGCGTAAAGTTGAAAGAGGACCATGAGATCGTTGAGAATGACGTAAGGGAACCACATGTGGGGAATCAGCGGGAGACACAATTATGTTTTCTGTAGGTGGTGGTAGAGTGTATGAAAGAGCCGCAGACAGAGGATTATTTAGAACAACATTAGGTATGACAAGGTCTATGGTGGTGAAAGAAGTGTCAATGGATTCATACAGAAAAATATCCTCATAGAAGACAACATTATGACTAGTGAAGGCTTGGTGAGTTTCGAGATCATATAACTTGTAAGCCTTTTGGCCAAGAGGATAACCAAGAAAAACACATTTTTAGGCACGAGGAGCAAACTTATGAGAAACATGAATATTAGTAGCATAAGCAAGACATCCAAAAACTCGAATGTGTGAATAAGAAGGGATTTTACCATATAGGCACTCAAAAGGTGTTTAACGTGATAAAAGAGGTGTAGGTAACCTGATAATAATATGAACAATAGTGGAAACATATTCTGTCCAAAAGTGTAAGAGAATATGAGCTTGAAAACAAAGAGTGTATGCTAACTCAAGGATATCTCTATGTTTACGCTCGATAACTCCGTTTTTTGTTGTGGTGTGTAAGTGCAAGAATGTTGGTAAGTTGTTCCTTGTTGTGTAAAAAAATCTCGCATAGAAAAAAATTTCCTTCCATTGTCAACTCGGAAATTGGCTATATAGGTGTTAAAATAGGTTTTGAGAAAATAGAAGAAATTGGTAAGGAGAGTTGGATTTCACTTTCATTATGCATGAAAAAATCTCAAGTGAAGCAAGAAAAATCATCCACAACAGTAAAAAAATATCATACACTAGAAAGATAAGAAACTTTATATGGTCCCCAAATATCACAATGAAATAATTCAAAAGGTTTAATGGAAAAAATTGAGCTATTTGGAAAATAAATGAGTGTATGTTTTGCAAAAGTACAAACATCACAAATTTTATTTGACTCTAAAAAGAGGTTTAACAAAGTTTTAGCCATGAAATCCAATCTAGATGGAGATGGATGTCCTAGTCGTTGATGCCACAAGGTAGTAGAAGTGTTTGAAGAAGGAGATGACTTGGTGACATGGGCTGCAAGTGATGGAATGAGAGTGTGTGACCTATTTGATGTCATTTGCATCCAAGTAATAGAGTCCACCTTGTTTTTTACCCAAGTCAATTGCCATTCTCGTCATTAAATCATGTAAAATACACTCAGAAGGAAGAAAAGTTATTGAACAATTTAAATCTCTTGTGACTCGACTTACTGACATCAAATCTTCTTTGCAAGATGGTACCCCAAGCACATTTATTTAAACAAACAAATGGACTTAAAGGTAAAGTTCTAATAGAGATAATAGGGGTTTGGTTACCATTTGGCCTAACTGGTGGTAAAGAAGTGTTTTCTTTACTGTTGACAAGCAAGGTCTGTGAAGAAATAATGTGATCAGTGATCCACTATCAATTATAAGTTAGGGTGGTAATAAACCTGAAGGAACATTGGCGTTGTTGACCTTAGGATTAGTTGACGGAGATGATGCATTACCCTGCATAATAGACAACATCATTGAAGTTGTAGTTCAGTTAATCCATTCATTGTGGACTGCAATTGTTGCATCAATGGATTCGTTGTGACATTATTTGCTGAAAATTGACTATTCCCATTGGACTTAGAATAAGCATTCTGAGTGACTCCATGTCATGGGTGCTCATGAGGATAATTGTGTAGCTTCCAACATGTTTATTTTGTATGATGATCTCTATCACAATGAGAGCAATGCAACGACTTTCGATTAGATGAATTAAAACAGGAAGGATGACCTTGTTTGCGTCGAACAACAAGGGTTGTTAGTTCATTCTTTTGAACAACCATGGCTAAAGCTTCTATTGTGTCACTTCTGGTGTCCAAATGTCGTTATTTTTCTTCTTGAATGATGGAAAAATAAGCATGTGTAACATCAGGCAATGAATTCATTGAGAGAAGTTGGCCACCAGTGGCGGAACTTGGACAAAAAATTTGAGGGTGCCAAATTATATTATATATATATATATATTAGTTAAAAAAACTCTTCATTTATTCTAGTTAAAACAAGTACACAAAATAATAGAATTCAGACAAAATATGACTATCATTCGTTATTATATCATGATACCAAACCAAAAATATCATTTTAGATAAGCCCTTCGTACCTCATCAATTTGATTTCGCGAGTATTGTGAAATTTGATGAGACTTTTCCCGGATTGCGTTCTAATGAATTTTTAAATTCATTATATGTAACTCTAGAAACTTTAGAGATTTATTTTTCATTGTCTTGAATTCTTGGTTCTTATAAAATTTCTCAAGTTTAGTTAACGTAGATGCAATTTTTGTTCATCTTTATCACAAACTTTCCTCCTTAAAAAAATAGAATTAATTCTTTTACTCTTTATCATAATCTTTCTAATATAAATTTATCATCTCTCCTGTATAAATTCAAAACTTTAACCATAGGCAGGAAAACACAAAATCTCTAAATTTCATAATTAGAGTTATACTAATTTGGAAAAAAATTATAAGTAGGGTTCATACCAATTTAATAAAAGAATCCCTAAAATCATAATTAGGGTTTATACTAATTTGGGATAAGCATTTTATGAAGAATCATAAATCTAACATACATAAATCATTATAAGATACTAACCTTGATATGTGAGAGATCATGCAAAGATGTATATTTCAATCTCAATCTGTGTTCTCCAACCTCTGTTTCCAATCTATATATTCGTATATTTTTTTCTCCTCATACACTTTCATAATAATTTACATGGTAGAAAAATTTTATAGCAAAAACAAAACCGTAATCTCTTTTATAAATCAATGTTTCCATTACATTTTTTATTTTATTTTTATTATTATTTTCCATAATATAAACTTAATATAAATAATATATAATTATAAATTTTAAAAATATATAAATATATATAAAAAAAAAATCCAACAAATTTTTGGGGAACCGTGGCTGCCCCTGTCCCTTTGATGTTCTGTCCATGTTGGCCACAGATAGTATTATAAGAGTCATTCAACCTCATAAGAAATTGCATCAATTTGTGCCTTTTATTGTTTGCTCCACAAATGCAAGTTGCATTATTAGATGAGCCTAACTCATCCCATACTTTCTTTAACTTCGTGTAATAGGTTGTGACTGTCATTTGATCTTGAGCCAATCAAGCAATGTCTCTCTCAATCTGGAAAATTTGTGGTTCATGACTTTGAGAGAAGTGATTTTGAAGATCTTCTCAAACTTCATGAGCATTGTTTGTCATAGAAAATAACATTATCTACAATATCAGGTGTCAAAGAATTAAAGATCCAAGATAATAACATGTCTTTGCATTTTTTTCATGTTGCATATTCTTTTGGTTTGTCTCTCGCAGAGGGTGCCTTGAAAGAGTTCCATCAACAAAATTCAATTTGGATTTTGCATTTAAGGAGATGATTATGACTCTATGCTGAGTCGAAAAGTTATCTTCATCTAGAGATTTTGAAACAAGGACCATTTCGGGATGGTCAAAATGATGGAGAGTATAAGAACTATTAGAATTTGGTTCTTTTCCATCGTTAGCCATGGAAGCCAGGATAGGAAAAAAAAGGAATGAATTATTGAGCACAAGATCGTTCCTACTTAAAGAAAACAAATCAAAGAGGAATTTTGTTCTATATCTGATTGGAAGGAAAATTATGGATATATACAAGAGAGAGTATGTATGTATAATTAATATATACAATCCCTACAGTTACGCTATTATTCCTATAATAATGCAAAACGTGCAAAATTGTTCATGTAATTTAACTATTTTAATAATTAAAATATTTTCTCATGATATATATAATTTCTAACTGTTTCTATATTTATTTTTTTACTCAATTAAGTCTCAATTTTGCTTAGAGTTAGACAATATTGTTCCGATTCAAATGAGACCAAATTAATTATAACTTATATGTTTATGTTAAAATAATTTTTTAGAACTTATACGTCAAATTATTATATATAAATATTGAAACTAATTATATTTTTTAATTTAAATTAAAAGTTACCTATTTTAAGCTTATAATTTTTTACAAATTTTGATAAAAATGTTTTTTGTCCATCTTGTTTCATCTCAATAAGTTAATATTCACATGAAATTTAAACTAAATTATTAATATATTTTACATCTCTTAATTTAATTTGTGTACTAAATTCAATTTTATAAAATAAATAATATTTTTTTACAAACTTTTATAAAGTACATCAAGTTTGGTAATTTATTTATTTTAATTATTAAGTAAACTGAATTCAATTAACTTTTAAGTTAGTTAACTTGAACAAATTAAACAAGTTTTATATTTTAGGCAAAGTTAACAACATTGTTTAATTTAAAAAAATAAAAATTAAATATAAGAACCCATTGTCACATAATACACAACACTAACCCTTACACGTAAAAAAAAAGAAGTAAAAAGATTAACAAAAATATATAAATAAAAATAAAAAATACTATAAACTAACACGTAATATTGACAAAGATGGCATTGTCAATTCAATACCATTTATACAAATCTAACATAAAAGACTAAATTAAATCTATTAATATAAAATTGAACTTAATTATAAAAAAGAAGATTAGTACTAAACGAATCATAACAAAATTTTTTTAACCAAAATAATAATTAAACTAATCTTATTCTTAAGATTTTTGTCGAAAATCTACTTCTAAATATGTTATAGACCATGGCTAGCTATTTCAATTTATTAGTGCAATTAAATATAATTTTGGAGTCTGATTGTTCTTGAAATGATTAAAGTGATGCATTGTTATGATTTGTTGGTTTTGAATTTGTGTTTAGTATGAGAAAATTAAATGATGTTAGTTTTACCATGAAATTAAGGTTTATATTTTTTTTCTTTGTGCATTTTAAACTTACAAAGGTGAATAAATTAATTGTTTAAAGAATTTAGTTTATTTATAAAGATTTTGCAGAAGTCCTGATTTACATGAGATTCTACTTGGTGGATATCATCCAAAAGGTAAGGTTTCACTCACAAACTTGATTCGTCTAATATATTCTAATGCGTTCAATGAGTTTTTTAAATTCGAAAAAAGAGATTAGAATTTGTCTAGCAAATGCACACTATGATAGCACTTCATATTTTCCTAGTTAAATCCACTCAACGAATTACTCTGTTTCATAATATTATATTTAATTAAGACATATGTATTAAAAAGTTTATTTTTATGATTAATTATATACACTAACATGTTGTGGTTTGAATAATTATGAATTTGTATTGAATGAATAGAATCATTTTATATTAAATCAATTCAAGTTAAGTATTTGAGATGGTATTCTGACCAATTTGTGATTTGTATGTATTAAGTACATGATACCTTTATGATGCAAGTTAGAATTATTTTAGTTTAGTCCAACTCTAATGCAATTTAGTTCAATTTATTTAAATTATCATACAATTTAGTATTTTAAAATCACTTCTAAAATCTAATTCATCTTTAGCAGTTCAATTTATAATAATTTAATTTAATTTAATTCATATACATTTTGGTGGCCTCTAAACACTGACATATACTTGGTGTCCATGCAACAACTAATATCAACAAAATTTACAATAGTAGTTTTTTCACTTAGAAAATTAATGTGTCTATTCTACTCAAATTTGTAAAAAAATTTACCGCTGTACTCCAAAGGTTGTAATTTAAAAGTATAAATCAATCCGAATGATTATATATATATTTTTAGTTGGAGGATTCAAATGCGAGACTTATAAAGAAAATTAGGCACTTAGACTAAAGGAGGTTGGTCTTGTCATAAAATTTTCAATTGAAGATTTGTATATCCGGCTTTAGCTTTATTTCGTTCAAAGAGATCTTTAAGTGCTTCCACAAATTGATTGTGTACTCGGTCAACCTAAAACCAAATATAAATGATGTCAAAATCCATGTTAGAGTTGTGCATTGCAAACATAATTTTGAAAATCTTTACTCAAACATAGCCAAACAAAAATTGATCTCTACAACTCAGATTAGTTGATATATCATTATAAGTTGGTAGTGTTAACTGTTTATGTTTTTAATTAAGTAGTTTAAGGATTTATTAATATAAATTATTGACCTGTTTTTTAGAAAGAGTGAGAGCTCCGGTAACCACCCATGCATAGTGGTAGACAATTTTTCAACTTTTATTTTCATGTTTATATTAAAACAGATAAGCCTACTATATGTCAACCAAGACAGGGTGAATTGGTATTTCAAGAGATTTTCTACATTTTAAAATATTCTTGAAATATTTTTCCAATCTTTATCAATGCTCCAACCAATTTACTAATGTTGTATTTATGGATTAATTTAAGCAATTAGGAATAACATAAAAGATAAAAGAAAGAAGAGAAGACAACAATTTTTATACTAGTTTGATTTAAGATGAATCTACGTCGAATCTTTTTCTATGCAACCTAAGCTTAGAAGGTTTACACTAAATCAATAGAGATCCAAGACTTACAAGATCACCTAAATAATCCTAGACTCTAAAGACCCAAGAACTTGATTCACCAATCAAGAACTCCTCCTAGATGCAATGCTTTACACAATTGCAACTAGACATTCACCTACTCAGTGAATAACAATGAAAAGAAATGCAATTCAAGAAGAAAAGGAACTGAGTACACCTATTGTTATGCAGAAATCACAATTAGTCCCTAATGCCAAGCTTGATCTCCTAAGATTAACTCCATCCTTAATTTCTTTGAACATCCAGCAGAATAATCTCTCAAGAAGTCAATAATTCTCTTTTCTCAATCTCTCAAAACAGGTCTTATGTTTCGTGTGTTTGAAAAAATGAATTTTTCTAGTGAGATTAATGGATTAAGAATTTTACCTAATCGATTATCTTGATTGAATTTTGATTGCAGTAGCTGCAGTGCATTTCGATAATCCATTAAATAAGTTGCTAATCCATTAAGGACTTCTATAACACTTATATTTATGCAATTTAGGATTGAATGGGTTGATCTCAGTTGTTACAGGCTTGACTTACATTGATCATAGGAATGCACTACCTATTTATATGAATGGTTACACCTATTTCTAGTGAGAAGGCTTGATCATTGTGCATGACTTTAGACATCATCAAAACTTCAATTTGAGTGGGTATGATCCCCTTTCAATAGTTTACTCCTATATAAATGTAAATTTTGAATAACACAGTAAGCTCTAATTCAGAAAAAAAAAAGCCTTTACATATTTTTGTTCACATTTGGTATTAGAGCTCATTTCACAGCGACCTAAACCAAAATATATAGTGTGTGAGAGTGAGTCAAACACGTGGGGAGAATCTGCATCAAAACAACTGTGTAGGGTGAGTGATACACACAAGTGAGCTACGAGTGTTTATAGGAATCATCTGCATCAAAACAATTGGGTAGGGTGAGTGATACACCACGTGTTTAAAGGAATCATTTAGGGATGCTAAATCAATGAAGTACGTTCAACATGCTATTTCAAATTTTGATGTGCATTATGATCACTGGCCAAGCTTATGGAGAATTTCCTTTGCTCCAAAGAGTATTGACCTTTGGTGGAATATGGGATTGACATGATACCAAACAAGGCAAATGCTTCAAAAGCAGAATGCAAAAGGATGGATGGAAAAACAACAACACAAGGATTTAAAGATAAAGAATTATCTCTATCAAGCAAATGATAGAGAAATTCTCGAGGACTTTGAAATGCTACAAATGAAGGAGGGAGAATCAATAAATTCATACTTTGCACAAAATTTGAAGATAGCCAAAAGTATGAAAGCGGTTGGGGAAAATATGCAAGACAAGTTCAATTATGTGGTGTGCTCCATTGAAGATCCCACAATATGGATACTATGACTATAGACGAGATGCAAAATAGTCTATTATTAGTTCGTGAACAGAGAATGACAGTCTCAACAAAAGAGAAGTGGGTTATGCAAACTATGGTTGATGAGAAAAATGGAAGAGGTAGAGGAAGATGGAGAACTAGAGGAAGGGACACACAAGTATTTAAAATGGATGAAATTGAATGTTTAAGATGTCATAAGTTTAGGCATTTTCAATATGAATATGTGGGAGAAGAAGAAAAACTATGTTGAAACAGAGGATAAAGTAGAACAAAAGGATGAACTCTTGTTAATGGCCTTAGTCGAATACAAAGAAGGAAAAAAGATGAGTGGTTTTTAGACTCGGGTTACAGCAATCACATAAGTGGCAATAAGGAGTGGTTCTAAGAGTTAGATGAGAATTTCCGACACAAGATAAGTTAGGTAATGTATAGCCGTGAAGGGGAAAGACAATGTTTGAATGGTTGTGAATGGAATTATACATGTAGTCACACATGTATATTATGTTCTTGAACTTAAGAACAATTTATTAAGTCTTAGGCAACCTTTTAAGTATAACAATTCAGAACAACAAATGCAACGTTGTTCATCTAGAGAGAGGGTTGATTATGGAGGTACAAATGAGTGCAAACAAAATGTTTGTGCTGACAACAATTGTGGGAGATAATTCCCAATTGTGACATAACAAGCTCAGGCATTTAAGCTATGATGACAACAACTCTTATCTCTAAGCAAATGGTGATGGGGTTGTCTTCTATCACAACTCCTCAAAATCTATTGTCTAGCAGGAAAACAACACACATCCAAGTGGTTGCCATTGATTCATGCGGATTTATATGGGCCTATTAAGCCAACATCAAATTTTATTGATGATCTTTCACGTAAAACTTGGATGTATTTCTTAAGTGAGAAATATGAAACTTTTCTCTCTTAAAAGGAGTTGGTGAAAAAGGAGAAAGCATGATATGATATGAGTAAATATTTTGATGTTAAATTTTATCTTTTTAAGAAACCTTGTCAAAGAAGGAAGTATCAAGTTGAGCTAATGGAGATCTTAGAATCAAGTGACTGATGACATTCAAACTAGAGCCATTTGTGAAGTTGAGACATAATTAAAGCGTAGAAAATAAACTAATGCTTGTTTAGACATTTAGTTTAAGAAAGAGATTGTTTGGCGGTTTATTTATGTTGTTTATATTTTTAATTAATTAGTTTTAAGATTTAATAATATTAGTTCAATTATTAATTGTTCTTTAGAAAGAAAGAGATAAAATATAGTTCCTGTAACCACTCATGCATAGGGATGGCAACGGGTCGGGTCGGTCACGGATAGTGCCTACCCGCAACCTGACCTGTCAAAAAAAAAATCCATCCGCTACCCGCTCGTTTACCTTTCAGGTATCCGCTTAAAAAATACTCGCAGATATTTTTAAAATCCACAAATATCGGTGGATACCCGATACCCGTAAATATTTAAAATATATATATTTTATAAATTGTTTAATATAAAATTATAAAAATAAAATATAAAATAAAATAAAATAATAATTATAATTAAATTTGACATAATAAAATATACTGCTAATTTTAATTTTAATTAAATTTAACTTAATAAAATATAAATTAAAGGTTTAATTATGCCTTTGGTCCCCATTTTGGAATCAAAATCTCAAAATGGTATCCGAATTTTTAAAAGTCTCAAATTGGTCCCCTTTTTGTTAAAAGGTCTCAAGTTTGCCCTTTCTGTTAAGTCTGGCTAGACGACGTTAAATGGGATGACATGTGTCAATTCCTTGATTTTTTGAATTTTTTTATTTTTATTTTTAAAATTTTTTTATTTTTTATTTTGATTTTTTTTAAAAAAATCAAAAAAATTGCCACGTGTCAAGTTGTCATCTTGCCACGTGGCAGTGATAATGACACGTGTTAGTATTATGCCAAGTGTTATTTTCTTAGTCTCAATTTGGTCCATGTATTCTAATTTTTGTCTCAATTTAGTCCCTATTTTTGTAAAAATAATTCAATTTCGTCCCTCTCCAAATTAAAACAAAAATTAATTTTATATAAATTTTATACAAATATTTTTATTAAATTTGATATTTTTATTCAAATTGATATTTTTATTACATATTTTTAACATAGCTAAGTTTATTTAAAAGTGTGTTTCACATTCAATTTTACTTAAAATTGTTTTCAAATTTTAAATTTATATGTTTGTTATTGTTACATGAACTAGTTAATTTATGAATTTTTTTTCTATTAACATTATTTTCTATTAACAACTTTAAAACAATTTTAAATAAAGTTCAATGTAAAATATTAATTAAATGAACTTAATTTGGTTAAAAATATTTACTTGAAATATCAATTTTGATGGAAATATTTGTGTATATTTATATAGAAATTAAATTTGATTTCCATTTGGAGAGGGACAAAATTGCTAATTTTTATAAAAATTGAGACTAAATTGAGACAAAAATTAAAATAAAAAAACCAAATTGAGACTAAGAAAATGACACCTGACATCTGACACGTGTCATTGTCACTATCACATCACTACCACGTGACACGATGACAGTTTGACACGTGACAATTTTTTTGATTTAAAAAAATCAAAATAAAAAATTCAAAATAAAAAAGGTTCAAAAATTTGAGGAACTGACACATGACACTCCCTCTAACGGCGTCAACCTTGACTTAACAGGAAGGGCAAACTTGAGACGTTTTAACAAAAAAAGGGACCAACTTGAGACTTTTAAAAATTCGAGTACCATTTTGAGATTTTGACTCCAAAATGTGGACCAAAGACATAATTAAACCTGAATTAAATTTTAATTTTAATTTTTTATGGATAACGGGTACCCGCGGGTACGGATAGTATGATATCTGCATCCGACCCGTTTATAAGTGGGTATTAAAATACCCGCTATCCACAACTAATAAATATCTACAAATACAAACTATCCACAAATACAAACTATCCGCTACAAATTTTATACGCAGTTATCTGCGAGCACGAATAATTTTCTCATCCCTACTCATGCATGATAGCGGCCAGTTTCTCAATTTTTAATTTTCGTGTTTCCTATTGCGTTTCAATTGAATAATACACCAAGCACCGATTCAGAAAAAAAAAAAGTTTTTACCTATTTGTGTTCACAGGAAAACCGGGTGACACAAGTCATTGAATCTTAACCTTTTCCTGATAACTTTGAAATAAATTTTAATGAATTAAAAAGGTGTGTGAATAAATGTTTTACCTGCTCCATTGTCGGTTCTGGATTTTTCTCAATCTCAATCGGTCTACCCACCACGATATACATTGGATTTTTGAATGGTATAGGAGATCTGAGAAGACAAGAGTGATGAATGAGTAATAATAAGTAGTTTAAAATTCAATTATTCAACATGAAAAGAGAAAGAGAGACGCACCCATAAATTCCCCAATAAAACAATGGCGCAATCTTCATAAACCTAGCAAGTTTTTGAACTAACTTCCCTGGAACTTTCCACCACTTGTAGGAGTTCGTCTGCATAAATCGAACCAGAGATTTCAGCATCTCAATAAATAGCTCGGATTCAAAACTAATATAGTTGCGAAATTAATACCTGACCAAAGCAGAAAACTGGAACAAGGGGCACTCCCATCTCCATTGCTACCCGAACAAATCCTCTTCTCTCCCTCAGAAACACAGTCTACAAATATGATGAGTTATAGTTATAATTATTGAGTGGTTGTAGTCGGCATATATATGATATTATTATTATACATATAAGGTCTATGACACCACTTTTAACACAAAACTTAAGGTAATGATGTTATGGGTCTTTATTTTTATATAGTGTTTAACTTTGTTTATTCTATTCAATGTGAAACTTTTGATTCACACTTGGACTATTCCCGACAATCTCCTCTCAAGGGTGAGTCCCTTTTTTTCCTTTTTCTTTTTCATTTTCATATAATATAATATATTTCTCTTCAGGTGTATGGTTTCTTGGGATGGCAACGGGACGGGGCGGGGAGGGTTTCATTATCCCATACCCATCCCCGTAGAAAAAATTCATACCCATCCTCATATCCAAACGCAACGGGTATCAAACTTTTGTCCTATCTTCATCCCCACCGGGTAACGGGTATATTGTCATACCTACCCGTTTTCTTACTCCTTCAATATCAATTTTAATTATTCTTTATAAAATAATAAAACATTATGGTAAAGGAAACATAATATTATCAAATATTCAATATTAAGAGGATGATTATTTTTTTGATATCAAATAGTTTGAAATAAATTATAATTGTTTACATTTTAGATTAGAATACCAAAAGTTTCACGAGAACCAAACATTTATTAAATTTGCAAACATTAGTTGATAAAATTTAAAAATATTTAAAAAAAATATATAAAATAAAATGAAATATTCAAATTAAAATATATTTTAAACGTTTGTTTACTTCAACTTTTTAAATTCTAATGAATTTTTTTATACACTAATACATGACTTGATTAAAATGACGCAAAGAACAAATAATAAACATAATAATAAAATTTTGACATAGATATTGTATCTTTCGAACTTCAATATATGTTGGATGGTGATAAAAAAATATTTATGACAATTATATTAATTTGTTATATTGTAGTAAATAAAAGTTATTTATACAATTATAGTAAAAAATTACAGTATGATTAATAATGAGTTAGAAAATAAAAAATAGTTAAATAAAATATATCGAAATAGTATTCTACATGATGAAAATAAACAATAAATAAAAATATTAAAAAATTAACAAATATGTGTCTTAGAAACAATTTGAGAGACTATTAAAAGATATCACACAAAGGTAAACAAATGTATAATTAAGGGTATGATAAGATGAAAAATAACTTAGAGATCTAAGAAAACTTTTCAAATATCAACATATATATACTCAATAGTTGAGAAATAATGAAAATTATTTTAGCGAAACAAAAGAGTTCGTCAGATGAAACAAAAATTATTAATAATAAGTAAAGAATTTTTTTTTATATTACCTAGTGAATGAAAGATTTTTGCTATTAAACACTTAAATTAAAAGTATTAAACATTCTCATGTGAAAGGAAAATATACAATAAATAAAAGTATTAAAAAATAATAAAAATATTCAAATGTGAGATATAAAAAAAATTAATTGACATAAATAATTTTAACATAATTACATAAAAGGTTATAATAAGATGAAAAATATATTAGAGATACGAATGAATTTCATGACAAACCAAATAATTAGAAAAAATAAAAAATAGAAAGTATATATATATATATATATATATATATATATATAGGGTTACTTATTAATTGTGAATATTTTAAGAATTTAAATGAGGATAGATATATGGCGGGGACGAGTATTATGGGGGGATATGTACATCCCCATACCCATCCCCATACCTAATTGAAAAAGTCGGGGATTCCCCATACCCATACCCAAACCCAGTCAATGCGGGGATTCCTCATCAAAACGGGAACGGATTCGGTCAATGCCCACGGGGGCGGGTTTATTTGTCATCTCTAGTGGTGACCCTTTTTTGGCTATGGTTATGAGGTTAGTCATATAGAAAGGATTTAAAGAATAATTCTGATATATTATTTCAAATATAATATATATATATA
>Ga0214543_1002548_pt1 | contig 35874 bp, 22 predicted proteins | sample CNSS2metaG_FD_160094 | JGI IMG/M metagenome (GOLD analysis project Ga0214543, IMG submission 160094) | Root nodule microbial communities from cowpea collected in UCLA plant growth center, Los Angeles, California, USA - CNSS2 | ecosystem: Host-associated > Plants > Roots > Nodule | place: USA... | reverse complement strand
AATCATATTATCTGCAAAATATTCATCTTCTGTTTTATTAACATACATTTGATTCAAAAAATATTCACAAGTTTTCATTTCATTGTTATGTGATAAATAACCATATTGTCATGTTTTCATCTTCACCGGTAGTTTCTCTATCAATTTTAAAAAATAAATTTATTCTTTTGTTTTTTATTAATATACCTTTTTAAAAAATAAGTTTAAGACTAAAAAATAATTTATCATAATCTAATCAAAAGTTGAGAGACATAATTACTAAAAAAAACTATGATAATCAAGTTACAATTAAAAATTGACTATGAAAAATCACATAGTACATTGTTTCTTCTTCTATATTAATAAAAAATTAATATACAAAAAAGTCATGAGATAAAAAATAATGTTAAATGTTAAACAAATAGTTCATTATCAAGTGAGATAAGAAAAAGTTACCTTATTTATTTATTTAACAATGGAAGAGAAAATATAAAAAGATGAGGATAGAAATACTGAATTTATACCTAACTTTTTTTTAGTAACAAAAGAAAATAAATAAACATAAAAGAAGAATACAACATATGAAAAACTCAAAAGATAATAAGAGAGAAAATAAAAAATATCTTAATAATTTTGTTTTCTTATATATTTAATTTTATATTTTATTATTTATTATTATACTTTATAAAATAAATAAAAAATACTTAATTTAATTTTTATTAATTTTGAATATAATATTATTTAATTTTAAAAAATATAAAAAATTTAAAAATTTAAAAGATTTAAAAAAAAATTTAAATGTAAAATAATGAATAAATAAATAAAAAAATTGGGGGAGGGGTGGCCGTGGCACTAGGGATGTCAAAAAAATCCGTATCCACGCGAGATTTATTGCATTTATCTTAATCGTGGTTTTTCAAATAAAGATTTATATTTATTATTGTCTTTAACATAATATAGATTTAAAAAATTTCTCTTGTTTCATATTAGTTAGATAATAGATATACTTATATCTGTGTTAGTACGCCCGTAAGTATTTATCCAATATTTATTGAATAATTTTGACATAAAAGTAAATCAAAATAAATAAAATATGATATTATTAAAAAATTTATATAAAAAGTATATATTATTGTCTTTAATATAAAAATATAATGGTCTAGATTTTATGATAAAATATTAAATAATTAAAGATATTTTAATAATTTAAAATATAAATAAATGTACAAGCAAAATTTTAATACTCATCCAAATCTCTATATTAAATTAATAAAAAAAATCTTCAATTTAACCATATATTTATATTCTATAAATTTGAATATTATCATACAGTTTGGGACATCACTTGAATGTGAGTTTATTTGTGATTCCAAACTTTATATTATATTTGAGTAGACAAGTTTTTATTATTATTATTATTACAATGTCAAATTGTCAACGGTCAAAGATATATAGTATGGGCAATTCATGGAACAAACCTTACTTTGACTGATGGTTGGTTGGTCAAATTCAAATGCCTTCCTCATGTCATATGTATCTCTTTTGACGTATTTGCCTTTCCTTTTTCTTCTGTCAAAATATAACAAAAATATCTTATATTATCAATCATTTGCTAAATTTTCTATAAATTTATTCATTTAATTATATATTTTATTAGAAACTTTAATTTACTTTTTTAATGTTTAAATTAACATCAATTTAATTTTTTTATTATGTACAAATATTCTTATAAGATAATATAATAGAAATGAACAAATTAATTCTCATATACATGAGATTTAATTAATTGGAAGTTTTAATGCTGTAAAGATAATTTGAATAAATTATTCAAATTAAATTAAATGTTTGTGACATATAATTGAAAGTAGGAGTGTGTATGGATTGGATTTTTAAATATCCAATCCAGATCTAAATAATTAGATCAAATTTTGGATTCATATATATTTTGCTGCAGAACTAATTTGAATTTTTTAAAATTTAGATTCAAATATTTGGATCATGTTTTAAATTTATATTAAAATATTTGGATGAAGTTTTAAATTCAAGATCTATTTTTTATAGAAGAATTTTAAATTGAATTTCGTAGAACTTGTGTTGTCAATTCAAACCAACTTGTCTCGACTCTCGACTCAAGCCAACTCGACTTTTAGTTCGGTTTGACCCCTTTCGACCTTTAACCCAAACTGGTCGATCTCGACTTTTGGACTGAGCTGACCCATCATGTCGCTCGGCCCAACCCGTCTTGATGTTGGGTCTAGGCCGAACCATCTCTACCTTTAGCCTAGCTGATCCATTTTGACCTTTGACCTGAGCATGCCAATGTCAACCAAATACGTACAGTGTAGTTATAATTCTCCAAGAAATGTTTTAAAATGTTTCAAAAAGGAATATAAGCATCATATCCCTTGGAGGAACTAGAAACACGAAACAATCCAATCTATCATCTTAAAGAGTTGTAGTCTGTTTGCCGCTTGTCATCATCTACTTCATGATCCTTTACTCATATATAACATACGATAATTGCATGTAAATATTACGTTACAAGACCATGAAAAATAGAGGGTAGCTAGTGAAAAATAAGCAAATACAACATATAACAATTCATCACAAACTCAAAATCAATAATTCACATCATGAAACAAATATCTATCATACAACACAACCATCACGACTTAATAATCACAACATAGCTCAACCTTTATGGCTCAATTTAACAACACATTTGACTCTACTACTAAAAATTTTCATATTTCATAGAGTTTTTCCTGTAAATTTCTTACAAAAATTTGTAAAAAAGGTGTTCCTTGCATTTTTTCTACAAATTTTAATTAGTAACTAATTCTTTTTGGGTAATTAGTTATAGTAGAATGTAACAGTTCGAACAAAAATTATTTGCAAAATGTTTTATGCAAAATATCCTCAACAAATTTTTGTGAAAAAATCAACTTAAATAACAACTAGTTTTTTTTTTACAAATTAAAATTTTGCAAATACTTTTCTTGCAAAATTTAAATTCTCAAGTAACTTCTTAAAAAAATCCCAACCTTTTTTTTCCTACAAAATTGAATTTGTAAATATATTTTTTCTACTAATACTTTTTGCAAAAAAAAAAAATTCTGAAAAAATTGATATAATAAATTTTAAAATATAGATAATTTTTATTTTTATACTATTTTTAAATGAGAAAACAACCTATAAATGATTTATTAATTTTACTAGTATTGATACTTAAAAAAATAAAATATGAAAATTCGTACTTAAAATAAATAAATAGAAAAAGCAATGTCTTAACGAAGCATTTTATTTACTGGTTATATTATTAACCAACTAATTAAATAATTTATGAAAATATAAAATAATTTAAAGATTCCTTAAATAAATTAACTATTTAACGTAAAATAACACCATAATTTCAAAATACATAAGTTTAATTAACTATTTATTTATAAAAAACTAAAATAAAATATTATGTTTACTAATCTATAATACCTCTTTAGTTGAATTAAAACTAATATGAAATTCTGCTGACATTAAAATATTTCTATAAATCCAAGCTACATGTATAATACCCATTTTGAAAATAACAACAGCAAAACTAGCATGATTGAAGAAAAACATCTCAGATTATTACTATACACTCACAACCCCTGACTATAATATATTTCACAAACATCAATACTATGAGATTAAAAATCATGTTCCATGGAGTTATCCATTTTGATATTGGTATATAACTCTTAATTAAACTTTCTAATTTGAATCATCACCGTACACGGCAGAAATTAATACTCTTCATATGTGTTGTGTTGGCTTGTTCTTTCCTATACCTAGGCGGTTAGGACCAGTATAACCAACTACCTAGTTTCAATCGCTAACTTATAGTCCTAGACTAAAAAAAATATAGGCAAACTATATAAAAAGATCATGAATACACAGCGGTCAAGGCAGCATACAAGCATGTACCGCCTACTCGTAACTTAGGAAATAATTGTTAAACTCCTAGAATCAAATCACAAGTTTGGTACTAGATTTTAGTCAGGTCCACGCAGGCCCAAAAGAGCCCTAGTAAGACCAATAAGGGCCCAGTCCATGAATAAGGTAAACTATGATTAATACTCTATAAATACAAGTGGACCCTAACAATTAAAGGTACGCATTAATTCCCTAATTTGTGATTTGACTTTTAAAAGCTCTTGTTGACTTGATCGCTGGAGTCTTTTCCGTAGATAAACCCAAAATTGGTCAATCCGCTCACATTACGAGAAGACACATTCAAACCGAAGAATAAAGAAGTATTCATCCCAAGGAGTCAAGGATTGGGTATTTAATTTGTGCTCCCTGATATTTTGTTATTGTTTTCGCAGGAACAATTGGCGCCCACCGTGGGGTTTGAGTTAGTATCTTACCGCAACAATCCAAGAACTTGTGAGGATGGTTTCAACATGCAGTAGAGCTAGAGTTTCAAAGAAGCCTGAAGCAGAACCAAGGGTGCCTGCAGCTAACCACTTGGATTTGGCCGCCATCCTGGAAGGACAAGCCGAGATGCAGCAAGACTTTGCTGATTTCAAGAAGCACAACACTGACAAGATAAAGGCGCTGAGACAGGAGAATTCAGGACTGAGAAGGAAGATAGAAGCATACCCCACCTAAAAGAGGAAAGATAAGGATGTCCTAGATGACTCCAGAACTCCTACGCACCAACCTACTAAAGAGGAAAGTGAATATAACCCCACCCACCATACAACCACACACTACACAACCACTCTACCCACCCATCATACAACCACCCACCATGCGCCCACCCTTCCCATCGCCCATATCCCACCTCACCACTACACCTCAACCTTCCCAACCATCATCTGGTACCCCATACCACCACATACGCACAGACACAACCATCCCTTTATTGACAGCATTACCGAAACTCCTCTCCCCAGCCAATGGGAAGCCTTTACTCTAGAACGCTACGCCGGGGACACAGATCCCGATAAGCATGTCAAAATATATGTAACACATGTTGGCCTATACATGAATGAAGATGTTGTTATATGTAAAGCCTTCCCCACCACCCTTAAATGGCCAACCCTATAATGGTTCACCTCCCTGCCCCCATACTCCATCGAATGTTTCGACACCCTATCCCACCTTTTCACAACCCAGTTCACCGGAAGCCAACCCCATAAAGCCACCCCTCTATCCCTACTCAGCATCAGACAGGAAAAACACAAGACACTAAGAGCTTTTATAGACCGATTTGGAAAAGCGACACTCCGAATGAAAAACTTAACGCAGGACATGATCCTTCAATGTGTGGCCCTCACACAGAAGCCTGGACCATTCGCAGATATTGTCTACCTCCGACCACCGGCCACTATGCACGAGCTCAAGCTGCGGGCCATAAACTACATACGAATAGAGGAAATGAAAACCCTACACACTGGATTATGTGCTGATTACCAACTCTCAGACCACAAAATCGACAAACCACTACAAGGACAAACTCTAGGTGTAGAGAGCCTCGACCCCCCTGATATTCAAGATATGCCCCTTGAGTGTTCCTCGATCTCGCATTCTCGATGAAGCCCTTCAAACAGACTTGATTCCTCCCTCTCACAAAACCCTCAACCCACTAAACGCTGATATTTTAAGACCTGTGGAAATTAATTAATTAATAAATAAATGCGGGTGGTGGAAACTTTGATGTCATTAAATGTTAATTGGTATGACGTGGAAAAGTACTTGCTCAAATGGTTGAGAGTACTTAATTATGTGAGAGGACTTAGGTTCAAGTCCTATGTATGTCATTTATGTGTTGTTTGGTTTATTATTATTATTATTTTGATAATATATTTGTGCCTAGTGAGTGATAGTATAATCATAGCATTTTGATAATTATCACTAAATATGAGTTGGTTGAATGGTTGTGTATTGAATTGGCGTTGGTATGGTCACGAGTTCAAATCTTGGTGGACATGTAGTATTTTGATAACCATAGCATTTTTTTGCTAATTTTAGCTTGGAGTGAATGTGAAAGGGCAAAGGTAAACCTAGAATAAGGAGCAGCGAAAGGGGCTGGAAAAATGGTATAAAACCTTAATTAAATGACCATTAAGTAGGTATAAAAGGTAAAATTTCGTTTTAGCACTTAAGCCCCTAATTAAGACACATATAAAAGGCCATTTTAGGGGAAAGGAAGGGTTTTGGCAGTGCTGCTAATTGAGTTTTGAGAGGAGAGCGAAATTAGAGAGTGAGAGGTGAGTTTTGGGGTGCAAGGGACTGAATTGGGAGAAAGGCTGAAGTAAAGCATTTGGTGAACAAGGGAACCTTATTTTGCTCCTCAACTTTTAATCAAGAATTCCAGGTTAGGGGAAGCTTTCCTTGCATGTGTATAAATTCTATGATGTGATTTTGTGTTTTGCTATTCACATTTGGATTATGCGTGTGGGGAATTACGTGATTGTGTGATGTGAGTAAGAATTGGTTGCTTGTTGTGGTTACAAAACCCTTGTATGCTTTATACGAATTGGGGAGGTAGGGTTTTGGTATTAAATGGTTATGAATGATTAAATCTCGATTGTTTGAGAGCTAAATGAATATAAAGCCTGTGTATATGGCTTGATTGTTGATATAGATTGAATGGTACTGGTTGAATTGTATAATGGCTTGGTTGTGGTTGTTTTCTGGTGCGAACAGGGGAGAACCTCTGCAAATTTTGCCCAAGCGAGTTACTCTTGCCTAAGCGAGAGTTATAGAATCTTGTTCCTGGTTTTGGTTCGCGCGTTTTGCTCAGGCGACCAGTGTTAGTGTTGAGCGACAGGCTTTCTCGCTCAGGCGAGAATGTCTCACTCAGGCGAGAATGGCTCACCCAAGCGAGGTCACGATAAGTCTTGCTACGTGTTACGTTCGAATCCTCGTCCAGGCGAGGGGTTTTGTGTTGAGCGAATGAGAGCCTCACTCAGGCGAGAAGGACTCGGTTGAGTGAGAGATCGTGGTGAAGTCACTATTTCACACTCGCCCAGGCGAGGTGGTTTAGCTTAAGCGAGACAGATAGATTCGTTTGGGCGAAGACCCCTAGCTTAAGCGAGAATGGTGAGAAGTCAGGTTTGTGTGTACTGTTTGAGATGGTTTGGTTGATTTTTTTTCTAAATATGAGAATTATATGCATGTGTTTGTGGTGTTTGGGCTTAAAGGACTAAGTCCATAGGATCTGGGATGTGCTGGATTAAGTCGCGAGTTAGGAGTTCGTGATGGGTGGACCGCATGTGGAACGGGAACAATTTAGTTCACCGAAGGTACTCTTGTTGTGATGAGTGAGTGAGGGAGTTCATCTCATGCTCAACTTGAGAATGCTGTGAGCGAGGGAGTTCATAGTAGGAAAGGCGGGTATGCGGTCTGGGTTCGAGTGAGGAGTTCGGATGACAGACGAGGGAGTCTGTGAAGCAGGACTACAAGCGGGATAGGCTTGTAGGTTGGACCACGAGCGAGGAAGGTCGTGGAAGCACATAAAATCTCAATAATTAAGAGTGCATGCATGAACTCATAATCTTTATGAATGGGGAATGGATATTTCATTATAAATGATTGAATAATTATGAACGGTCGGGTGAGATTATTTCATATTTATTTTTATCTTTGTGCATAGCTCACCCTATCTGTTTGTGTGTGGCGATGATCGGGTAACTTGTTATCCAGGAGCAGATGATGTTGTAGGTGAGCCAGTAGATGCTTAGTTGTAGAAAGTGGGAGCAGAGTACATGGGATTTGTGTATAAAGACTTTTATTTAATGTTCATGTAATTGATTATGGTTTTCATTACTTTGGATTTTCTTAATTATAAAAGTGAATTATAAGTATTTTGTGGATATATAGTGGATATTAATTTTAAAGGTTTTAAAATTTCCCGCATTTTTGGGAAATGAATTGATAATAAATGAGGTATTATTTATATAAATTGTTATTTTATTTATTGTTTTAAGTAATATCCTACCAGAATGTTACAGTTGGTATCAGAGTAAAAGTTTTGAAAATATTTTAAATATTTTGGGGCTTTTGGGGAGTGAGCTTATCGAATGATTGTTTGTTGTGTTTGATGACGATTGATGACGAATGCCGCCAATTACCTTCACAAACGCCAACTTCTAAGGCACAGATCCAAGAAAATGATTGCAGAAACCCCCCTCCAGCTCACACCGACATTACCAACACAAATCCTCCCCTGTTACGCCGCACCATAAATACCATATCTGGTGATTTCGCGGGTGGCATGTTTACCTCCTCCGCCAAGAAGAAGCACCTCTAGAGCATCTAGTCAGTCAACTATGTTACCCGTTCCCACAATTGATGACGAATGTCGCCAATTACCTTTACAGACGCTGACTTCTAGGGCATGGATCAAGAGCAAGACGATCCCATGGTTATCACCATAGAACTCGAAAACTTTGCAGTCAAGAAAGTTCTAATAGACCAAGGAAGTTCAGTAGACATCCTGTACTGGGTAACCTACAAAAAACTGCAACTCCCCATCGATGCGATGGTACCTTATGATGAGCCCATCGATCTTCATACAGTGCTCCGCAAAAGGTACCAAACCAAAACCATCCTCGTTCGATTATTGGTTGTCGAAGCACATACATCCTACAACGTTCTTCTAGGATGACCTTCCCTAAACACGTTGGGTACAATAGTATCCACACCCTTCTTAGCCATGAAGTTCCTATCCTCATCCAGTGACATTATCACCATCCATGGCGACCAAAAGAGCCTGTCCTTACCACTAACAATATTGAACGAAAGCCCGAAGCCAACCTGACCCTAACTGGCAAAGACCTAGACCCAAGAATAGGTTGTGACTCGCGCATTGAACCAGTAGAAGATACCAAAGCTTTGAAACTATCACATGGAAGAAACCTCAAGCTAGGTGCAGGTTTGAGACCTAGCGACCAACACCTGATGGAGGCAACAATGAAAAGTAACGCAAATTTGTTCGCCTGGTCCATAGCGGACTTGCCCAAAGTTGATCCCCAGGTCGTCGTCCACATACTATCCATTTATAGAGAGACTAGGTACGTCTCCCAGAAAAAGAGGAAGCTAGGAGAAGAGCAAAGTCTGACAGCTAAAATTGAAGCAGCTAAACTTGTAGAGGCTGGATTCATAGCTGAGGCCTACTACACAACTTGGTTGGCTAGCGTTGTCCTAGTAAAGAAAGCCAGCGACAAGTGGCGAATGTGTGTGGACTATACTGACCTTAATAAAGCTTGCCCTAAAGATGCATACCCCTTACCCAACATTCATCGGCTAGTAGACAGAGCAATCGAGAATTGTGTGCTTAGTTTCCTCGACGCCTATTCTGGGTACAACAAAATACCCATGATTCCTTCCAACATGATTAAAACCGTCTTCATAACCGAAGACGCCAACTACTTCTACAAGGTCATACCCTTTGGCATTAAAAACGTAGGCGCAACCTATCAAAGGTTAATGGATAAAGTGTTTAGCCACCTAATGGGCAAATGTGTCGAAGTATATGTAGACAAAATGGTTGTCAAGTCTTCAAGCCACCTACAACATTCAAAAGATTTGGCCGAAGTGTTCGCGGTCCTTTGAAAGTATAACCTCAGACTTATCATTGAGAAGCGTCTTCGGCTTTGATAGTGGGAAATTCCTAGGCTTTATGCTCACCCAACAAGGAATCAAGGCAAACCCTGAGAAATGCAAAGCTATAATCAAAATGGCGCAGTCCAACTAATGTTAAGGAAGTACAACACTTAGTAGGATGCCTTACAGCCATATCATGATTCCTACCCAAGTTAGCGGATAAAACCCGACCCATCATCCAATTCCTCAAAAAATCTGCGAAGTTCTCATGAGGAGAAGAATGCGAGCACATATTCCAGGATCTTAAAGGAATCCTAACATCCCCTCCAATCCTGCGAAAACCAGACACAAGCCTTCCATTGCTAGTATACGTTACAACCACTAACAACACGGTCAGCGTAGCGTTGGTCCAGGAATCAACCGGTGTTCAATATCTGGTGTACTTCGTCAGTCCATCGTTACAAGATCCAGAGACCAGATACCAAATGGTCGAAAAACTGGCATTTCATTGGTAAATGCAGCAAGAAGGCTTCGTCCCTACTTCCAAAACCATCAAATCATTGTAAAGACCGACTACCCCATCCAGAGAATCCTTCAAAAACCCGATCTAGCAGGACGAATGTCGGCATGGGTCGTGGAATTATCCGAATTTAACATCCATTATGAACTGCACAGACCAATCAAAGCCCAATGCCTCCTAGACTTCGTCAACGACCTCCAACAAACACCACACGAGGAACAATGGACCTTGTATGTTGATGGTTCCTCCATTCAGAAAGGAGTAGGTGCCGACATAGTCGTAGAGGGCCTAAACTAAATACTTATCCAAAATCCCTACATTTCACCTTTAAAACCTCCAACAACCAGGTCGAATACGAAGCAATCCTAGCCAGCCTCTCACTAGCACAAGAAGTTAGTGTATACGATGCAAAACTGATTCTAAGCTGATGGTGGGTCATCTCATAAATGAATTTAAAATCAAGGACGCAACACTCCTTCAGTACTGCCACTTGGTCGACAATATCATGAAATCTTGTTTCGATGAGGTAACAATACAACACATACATAGAGGAGACAATACGCGAGCAGACGCCTTGTCCCAATTAGCAAGTACAAAGCATAAAGGAAGATACAAGTCCCTACTACAACAGACACTAGTGGCACCCTCAACGACAAACACATGTTTAAACCTAGAAAGAGCTAACAGTTGGATGACACCATATGAGCATTACCTAAAAACTGAAAACCCACCTGATGGAGCCGATAAAGGATGGCTATCAAAAGGAGCACTATACACGTTGATTGGTGATGACCTACATAAGCGAGGATATGGACAACCCCTACTCAAGTACGTTACAAAAGAACATGCACATTATGTAATAAAGGAAATCCATGAAAGGATATATGGATACCATTTCGAATCACGAACCATGACGACCAGAATCCTAAGGGTTGATTACTTTTGGCCTACTATGGAAGCAGATTGTCACGCGTTTGTTAGGAAATGTATACCATGTCAGAAACATGACAATTTTATTCACCAAAAACATGAGGAATTGCATCCCATACTCTCCCCGTTGCCATTTGCAAAGTGGGGGATAAATATCATGGGATCGTTCACTCTTGGCAAAGGGCAAGTCAAATTCCTCATAGTGGGGATCGATTATTTCACAAAATGGATTGAAACTAAACTACTAGCCACCATCATGGCACAGCAGATCGAACAATTTGTCTAGAAGAGTATAATATACCGATATGGGGTACCACACACTATTATAACCGATAATGGACGATAATTCATAGACAAAGAGCTAGCCTAATTCTATACTAGCCTGGGAATCAAGCATATTACTAGTTTAGTAGAACATCCGCAAACTAATGGACAAGCAGAAGCTGCCAACAAGGCAATATTATTCCAGTTCTGCAAAAGACTAGATGGAGCAAAAGGGAAGTGGCTGGAGGATTTATTTGAAGTACTATGGGCTTACAGATGCACTCCGTAGTCTGCCACCAATGAGTTTCCCTTTAACTTAGTATATGGAACAAAAGCTATGATACCACTCGAGATCAGGGAACCATCCTTAAGAAGACATGTATAAGACCACAACACAAATCAACAGAATTTATACGCCAACCTGGAGTTACTAACAGAATTTCGAGAAAACGCAAATCAGAAACATGGCAACAAAACAAAGAACGGCAGAAAAGTACATCTTGAAGCTCCATCCATGGATGTTCATGAAAGGAGACTTAGTATGGAGAATGGCCAGCACAACAAGAAAGAAAGACGACAAGTTCTCGGCTATAGGATACGTGAAGATTTAGGGTAAGGTGCTTACAGGTTGGAGCAATTGTCAAGAGAAGAGATATCAACCACGTGGAATGCATCTCATCTCAAGTTTTACTTCAGTTGAACCAAAAAATGTAAACAAATAAACAACTTGTAACCTTGGGTGTACTCTTTTTCTTCACCCGACATTTTTGGCCAGAGAGTTAATAATGAGGCATCCCAAGATGATGAATAAAAGGAGGGTTATGTACATGTATATTATCGAATTATTAAGTTCCCCACCACTTACCAAAGTGAGTGGCCTGTGTCAAACACTCTCTCATAATAATTTCTTAAGTTTCCCACCACTTTTCAAAGTAAGCGGCCTAGGTCGAACATGCTCTCGTTAAAACAATAAATTCCCCACCACTTACTAAAGTGAACGACCTAGGTCGAACACTCTCTCATAATAATTTCTTAAGTTCCCCACCACTTACCAAAGTAAGTGGCCTGGGACGAACACGCTCTCGTTAAAGCAATAAGTTCCCCACCACTTACTAAAGTAAGCGACCTGGATCGAACACTCTCTCGTTAAAGAATGGACGCTTTCCTCCTTGACCCTCCATGGACGTGAACTTCAACCAATGACTCCTGCAAGTTGGGAACCTTAGTATTCTCGACATTTTTTACCTTCTCAGCTTGCTCCCTGTGCAAAGTCTTGAACAAGTTCAAGTTCTTCTTCCCCAACTGAGCCATGTGACCTGGAACGCAAACACAAATGATTATCTCTCTCACATAAACCCTAGCAATAAGAATAGAAATGATACCTTCCAAATCAACAAGTGGGTGAATGGATAAATAAACTCTAACTAAGCCCTTAAGGGAAATTTCGTACTCCCATCCTCATTATAGATATGTGAACGACACGGCTCCTTCACAACGACTTTAAAAAAGTTGTGCTTAAAATGTTTGAACAACTGTGAAAAAGCGTCCAACATACTTATACCCGACCGACTTACTAACGACAACCAAGTGACCGGACTCTTTGGGCGAGTATCATAGAAGTACATGAAGCACTATGGAGAAGGCCGAAGATAGAGAGACTAGCATAGCACATGAAAAGCCTAGAGATAACCCCAACTGTTAGGATGCAGCTGGGTATGCACGACGTTCAACAACTAGAGCACCCCAATGCTAATATCGTCAAAAGGAATCCGCACATGTAATTGCGAGAAATGACACATATACATGTAAAAGAACCCCTCCTCAGCAATCCCTTGATCATGGCAGATGCACTTAATCGCGCTCACTCGCTCCAATGATACTATATCTAGGGAAGCACCTATCTCAAGAACAAGGGTGCAATTCAACCATGAGTTGAGTATTCAGGACAATTTGAAAAGCGAGCACTAGGTCCTCATGTCTTCAACCACCCACTCGTATCTAGCCTATGCCGACAAACTACTCTCAGCTACTTCCTTAGACGAATCCATCTTAGTATCAGGTATGACATCGATCGAATCCCCCCCTCACCAGCCAGATGGCCACTACCCTCATTTAATGATTCTTCACTCCTACTACCCGACCCCGACGTAGACGTATTATCACTATCATTAGACATACCTTATATAAATGAAAGATGACGACATAAAGAAGGAATATATTGGACAATGACAAGCACAAATGATGCAAATTTCTCAGAATTATGCAAATGAGACAGAATGTGCAGATCCTATTCTCAACCACTATTTATAAGATGAGCCACGCTCTTAGTAATATTTTCCCGCCCAAATGTTAAGAATACGAAATCACAATTAATGGTGACTAAACAACTCCCTTTGATGCGACCCTTGACAACATAAGTCCTTTCACCTGCTCCCATGTCCTCTGAGAAAGTCTTAGCGATGTTACCACTTCTCAAGACTAGGGGACTACCATACCCCAAGGAATACCAAGAAAGGAGTAATTTTTCTTACAAAAAACACCAGAATAACACGGAAACCTTTGATATGACCCATCCTACCAAAGGCTAGGGGACTGATGTACTATACCTAGGTGGTTAGAACCGGTATAGCCAACTACCCGGCCCCAACTGCCAACTTATAGTCCTATAATAAAAGGAATATAGGCTAACTATATAAAAAGATCATGAATACATAGCGGCCAAGGCAGCATACGAGCAAGTACCGCTTACTCTTAACTTAGGAAATAATGGTTAAACTCCTAGAATCAAATCACAAGTTCGATACTGGATCTTAGTCAGGTCGACGCAGGTTCAAAAGAGGCCCAGTAAGACTAATAAGGGCTCAGTCCATGAATAAGGTAAATTGTGATTAATGCTCTATAAATACAAGTGGACTCTAACAATTAAAGATACGCAATTCATTAATTCCTTAATCTGTGATTTGACTTTTAAGAATTCTTGCTGACTTGATTGTTGAAGTCTTTTCCGCAGGTAAATCCAAAAACGGTCAATCTGCTCACACGACGAAAAGACGTATTCAAATCGAAAAATAAAGAAGCATTCATTCCAAAGAGTCAAGGATTGAGTAAGATTTAATTTGTACTCCTTGATATTCTATTATTGTTTCTGCATGAACATTCCTGAAGCGAAGCAAGATGTGAACTTTTTTAATCAATGACTTAAATCCCTTGTCATGCACTATCATTGACCATAGAGACGAACGAATAGAGTACAGTCAAGGATCGGTTCCCGAGTTTTCTTGCATTTACATGTGATGATCAATACTATTATCACTTGCATTGCTTCTTTAAAATTAAGATTGGTTTTCAAATAACCCCAGACCACAGAAGTTGGAATCATTTTCAGGTCTAGTCTGCATAAGATGAGTATTAACTACTGTAGTTATATTAGGAACAGAAGAAATAGATTCAAAAAAGATGCTCGGTTAGAGGTCATAGATGGTGTATTAAAAGAGTCAAGTGTAATAGTTATTGGTCGGTGAAGGAGCGGAAGAATTTTGTGGTGGTTTAAGAGTGACACTTATACTAAAATATAAATTAAGATCTTTGACAAAATTGGGTGCATTAGGAAAAAATATACATACGGAAAGCCATCTTCATTAAACATAACATCTTCATAGATATAAATGTTGGGTATTTTAAGGGAGGATTATTGAAAAGATATAACACTAATAAAACATGAGCATAATTCATACATAAGAAATTGACATCTCACCCAAAATTTTAAATAATAAATATATGGATTTTCATGTTATAGTGTTAAACTTTTTTATTTTTACTTAATCTGATACTTAAAATCACACTTGTATACCCAATAATAAACACTCAAGTCAGGTATAACAGTGAATATCCAAACATTCCTCATATTTCAATGTTTGAATAAAATATGGACGTAATAAAACCAACAACAAATGATAGTATAGTTTTCATTAAATAACTTGGAGCATACTTACCTCCATTTTAGATTTTGCAGCAGATCGTTAAATAATTTTTTAAATTAAAATAATTATTTTATCAATATTATTTTTAAGTGATCATTTATTTAAATTTAATTATTTTTTAATTTCAATTTTTTAAACTTAATTTTTTTTTCATTAATAAATTACCTGCAAAAATAAATAAAAAATACTTACAATAAAATTATAAAAATTATTTATATCTAATTTTATGATTATTATAATAACAATAATAATACTTTATTACTTTTATAATGCATATATTTTTACTAGTGTTTATAAAATAATTAATATACAAAAGATGAGATAAAAAATTATATGAAACTAATATTTTATTATAAGTGGGATAAAAAAATATTTTTTTTTCTTCAACAATCAAACAATTCAAATAAAAAAGTAAGAGCAAAAATAATAAATAACTTAAAAGACAAGAAGAGAACAAATAAAAAAATTTATTTTAATGAGATTTAATTATATATTTTACTATTTATTAACATTAAGTATCGTACTTTATAAAATAAATTAAAAAACTATCTAATTTGATTAAAACTAATTCCCATTATTCATACATAGAAGTTTGCTGAGACCATGATGATACCTTCAGACTCCTCCTGAGAAGATCAGTCCTGTTTATGTATACGTAGAATAAACATTAACAATATTTGAAATGTAACATAAAATAATCAAAATTGTGTAACTCTATCATATGTCCAAGCGTTATCAGAAGAAGATATGTCTGCAAGGTGCTAACGTCTGTTGGTCAAAGAAGCACTTGCATCTATCATGATTTGATGCTTAAGAAAAACAAAACGGAGTTTGAATTTTATTATAAATCCAAAATCAGATATTTTCTGTTTTATTGATGTGAAAAAACAGACACGTGCCTTTCTATAATTTTGGTTTTTATAGTATATGTCATTATTAAATATAATTAGTTTGACATTTCTACCAATGAACGATTAATTTGATGTGTTTGCAATGCATATCCGTCATTAATCAAAGGTAACAATAAAGTAAGTTTTTCTTGATTTGTTTAATACTTGGCATATTGTCATTATTAATAGCATAATGAGGACGTTTTTAAGCTAGTACTAATTAGTGATTACATTACCTATTATTTTGGAAGTTCAGAGGGTCCACTAAAAATGGATTTGACTAATATTTTGGAAAATATTTACTTACTTTGTCATAAAAAGTGTTTGACTGGCAAACAAAAGGAATAATCAATTTTTCAGTATCTCCTTTGTTTCTCGTAATCATTTTTCTCCTTATGGACTTTACACTAAAAATTGGATAGATTTTCCGTATAAGTAGACAACGTGATGAAAGGAGAGGGGAGACAAACATTGATACTTCAAGAACACTCATATACCATATATCCTAACCCGCATTCTAAGTTCACCTAATATAAAACCAGATAACTAGTTTAGAGAGCAATTAAAAAATAAAATAGTTTAATAAAAAGTAGAGATAAAAATTTTGTGTTATGTTTAAATCCAGTAACTAGTTTAGAGAGTAATTAAATATAAAGTAGTCTAATAAAAAGTAGAGATAAAATTTTGTGTTATGTGTAAGACCCACTTTAAATATGTTCTAATGTTTAAGGGCCTATCCTAATTAGTTGGGTCTGAGGCTGGTCCATAGGGTGCGCAAAACCCCTAAATCAGTCTAACACTCTCATTTTCTGCCACTTTTCAGAAAAGACCCTCCTCCTTCCTCTCTTAGGGCTGCAACAACTCTCTGCTAGGGTTTAGCCTCTAGTTCTCTCCAAGTTAGCTCAACCCCATCCCAATATAGGTTCATCTTGATAACCTCGTTTCCCTTCTGTTCCATTATTTTCCAACTCACTAATCTGCTCCTAGAGCTACTGTGCTCAGTTGTTAGGTGTATGAGTCTTTTCCTAGCTTTTCCAGGTAAGGGAAGTTAGGATTTCGTGTTTTTTTATGCTATTTTCTGTGAGGTTGAACTGTTTTGTGTTTTTAAAAGCTTGTATGGTGTTGTTGATGGTGTAAAGAATGTATGGTACGTGTTTGTGGGTTGAATCTGGCTTGTATGCGTGAAATAGTGGCGAGAACTGATATTCTCGCCCAAGCGAGCTTGTCTCGCTTTGGCGAGAATAGCAGAAGCTGGCCCAAGTTCCTGCTCGAACTCTCGCTCAGACAGAGAGTTTTCATTTTGAGCGAGGTGTCATCTCGCTCAGGCGAGAGGGGCTCGCCTAAGTGAGAACTCGTGAGAGCTTGCTTGTGTTTTGGTTGGTTGTATCTTAGGCGAGGGACCTCCCATTTGGGCGAGGAGTGGTCTCGCTTAGGCGAGGAAGGCTTGCCCAAGCGAGAACTCGTGAATTCTGCAAGGACTCTCTGTTGGCAATCGCCTAAGCGAGGGCCTGTAGCTTGAGCGAAAGATATCTTTCGCCTAAGCGAGGGCCTGTAGCTTGAGCGAAAGACCTCTTTCGCCTAAGCGAGGGTCTATAGCTTGAGCGAGACTAGTGCAGGAATTTCTGTTCTCTTCCTTGTTTTTGGTTGTTGGTTGTGTGATTGATTTGGGAGTACCTTATTTAAAGTACGAAGTATGTGAATATGCATGAACTATTTGATTGTATGGGTTGGAGCTGATGAGTTTGGTATGATCTTTTGTATGGAACCTGATTGAATGGTTGGTTGTGTATATATATTGGTATGAGATTGGGATGCATGATAAATTTATGTTTGGTTGGTGAGACATGACTTTGGTATGGTTTATGACGTAATTCCATGAATCTCTAGGTAAGATCTCATGGTGGTGCCTCATGGTCAGGACGTAATTCCATGACCCCTATTAGTGGGAGTTCATGGTGGTGCCTCATGGTTAGGACGTAATTGAAGGTTTCGTGGTGGTGCCTCATTATATAATTTAGTAAGGATTCAAATAAGGATTGCATCCTGAAACTCTAAAGAGTCAGTTAGTCTCACGTAGAGCGTACTGAGTCAATTGGTGAAAGTAGCAGGAGGCCCTAGTCTTTGGCAGGATAATGGCCTTAGATGTTTGAAGGCTAACCTTGTGCGTGGTAGGGAGAAACACATTGGCAATTGGCTCTGTAGAATAGTAGAGGTCACCTCAAGTGCAAGCATCTAGTGAATCTGACTGATTATATGTATCCGGATGATTGAATCTTAGTGTTTTATTTGGTTGTCATGACATGCGTGGTTGATTTATGTATCTTTGACTTTTAAGTTGCATGCTCAATTCTATGATAAACCATTTTTACTCTACCCTTTCTGTTTGCTTGTGTGTTTGTGTGTGGTTTTTCTCCTTTTGCGATGATCATCAATTTATTGATGTGAGCAGATGCGAGAACTCCTCATGGTCATCAGGATGATGAAGATTCCACTTCTTAGCTTGTCTTGGGTCAGATCCCGCCTCTTCGAGTTTTTCTTTTAGGATTGTGGCCCATGTATTACCTTGCTCTTTGAGCATTTGTTTTGAATACTGTTGAACTATTATTCTGTCTTGTTAATGGCATCGTGGTGTGCCTCAGTTTTTTGTTCCAAGTGTTTTGGATAACTATAAGGAGTGACATTTCCACTCCATGACAATGCCCTTTTATTATTATGTGTGATGTTTTATTTAATTGTGTTATTATATAAATGAGACGTTACATTATGTTTAACTCCAATAACTAGTTTAAAGAGTAATTAAATATAAAGTAGTCTAGTAAAAAGTAGAGATAAAAACTTGTGTTATGTTTAACTCTAACAACTAGTTTAAAGAGCAATTAAAATATAAAGTAATCTAATAAAAATTAAATAAAAAAGTGTGCTATGTTTAACTACAATAATTTTGAGATTCAAACTACAATAATTTAAATTTATTATCTTAAATCTATATCCATATTTTTGACTTTTAAATATTATTCATTTAATTGGATTTGTATTGGATTTAGATTGGATATTTTTTTTTATTTTGAAAATAAAAAATCAAGATGTGTCTAAGTTGAACTAAGGTGAGTGAGCACCATTTTGAATGAAGTCGCCCTAGGTCCAAGGTTAAGTAGAGTTATCCTACGACGAATTTGAGTTGTGTTAGTACTAGACAAACATGGAGAAAAATGGACTTAGGTAGAGCCATGTATATCCAAGATGAAGGTTGAACATAATCAACCTAGATATAGTTGAGTTTGTTTGATTGAAGGTTGGTTGATAAGTCTTAAAACGTTCAAATTTTTTCTAGATTATTTGTATTAGTTTGGGTTATTTTTAGTGTTCAATTAATAGTTTTTAGTTCAAATTTATTTTAGAGTCGTAGAATTCTAGTTTTTATAAAATTGTGTTAAATAAATCTTTTTAGATCACTTTTAGATTAGTTCTTAGTTTTTCAAACTTGTAGTCTTAGTATAGTTGTCGATCTAGTGTACTTAGTTTGCATTTTAGGTTTAGTGTGCGCATTAACCTTAGGATAAATTACTTATTTCATTTTAGGAATTTTACATTTTATTTTATTGTTGGTAGCTTCAATATGTTTCTTTTATATAATTCTATACTTGATGTTAGGATACGATATTATATTTTCTTAGGCAATAAAACTTAGTTTTAATTCCAGCTTATACTTAGGTAGATTTAGTTATTATAGTAATCTCCTCTAATTATCCTTTAAATAAATTTAATGTCTTTGAGATATATTTGGTTGTTATGGAGATTTAAAAATATTTAAGAAGATCTTGTAAGATATCAAAAGATTTCCAAAAGATTTGGCAATTATCATTTTTAAATTTTCTCCATTATAATTAAGTAACATAATTATTTAAAGGGTTAAATATGTTTTTGGTCCTTTAACATTCAGTGAACCAATTAGTCCTTCATCTTTTGAAATACGCAGATTTAATCTTTTTAATCAAATCTTGTTAAGTTTATTTGACATTTCAAGCGCGTTTCATAATAGTATTTAACTTAACATTAAAACAAAAATGTGTCAAACAATATAAACAACTCAAATACAATCCTGAAATGTGTACGAACCATCAAATAAACCTAACAAAATTTGATTAAAAGTACTAAATCCACGAATTTCAAAAGATGAAGGACTAAATTTGTCCAAAGTTTCGAAATGGACTAATTTCAAAATTCACTAAAAGTTAAGGGACCAAAAACATATTTAACCCTTATTTAAAAATTTCTAATAAAATGTCTAAAGATATATTTGCCTCAAACTACTTTTTATCATAAACATTATTGAATTATCAAAAACAAGAAAAATCACATAGTCCATTTTTTGTTGCTTGTCCTCTCTTCCTGGCTTAGCCAAATTTAGTTTGGCTCATCCATACTTCTTCACTTTTTCATGTTTTTCTTGCCTTCTTCATGCAATGCTTGACTTGAATTTTGTGGTTGTGATTGTTTGATATTCTTGGATTTATCTTTAAGGTCACATGAAGCTTTAATCATTTTATGTCCACACCATCATGAGCTTAACTTAACTGTAATTGTACTAACATACATCAAAATATCCAAAGAACATTTATGCAACTAAAAACCTATTTTTAACATATGTTTATATCTCATTCTTCATAAACCTAATTATAACAAATCCTAATTTAATTAATATTTTAAGCCCACAAATCAATTATGAAGCCGAGATTAATGGTTAAATGAGGGCATAAATGTACACTCATCACAAACTAGATATAGCAGGAAGGATGTTGAAGTAGGCTATCGAACTCTTAGAATATGACCTCGTCGAACAATCTCTTCAATTTTTATTTAAAAATAGCAACAACCAGAAAGAATATGAGGTGTTCATAACAAGTATGGTGTTGGCATGGGAATGTGCATAATCTATTACATAACGAAGAACGATTCACTCTTAGTGACCGAACAAATTTTATAAGAGTATCAAGTAAATAATCCCCATTTGGCTCAATATTTAACCCTTGTTCGAACTCTAATCAAGGGGTTTAATGTTTTTCAACTCAAACACGTCCCTAGGGAGCAGAACATTAGGGAAAACCTTTGGGACAAGTTGGCCAATTCCTCAAAACTAAGGAATTTGAAAACGATAATTCAAGAGCATTGTAACCAATTCCTGGTAGATAATGTGGTTCCACTACACGGAGTGAAGGTCAAGGAACTCAAAAAATGTATACATGTATACTTTAGTGGATGGTTATCTTTTTCGTTATAGTTTTTCCAGACCTTTGTTACATTGTTTATCCGAAAAGGAGGTGCCACATGTAATAGAGGAACTACACCAAGGAATAAGCGATATTCTTCACATTGGAGGTAGAACCCTAGCCAACTACTGTTAGCCCACGTTAAGGGCCGATTTGATGGAATATGTGAATAAATGTGATCAATTTCAAAGGCATGTTGAATGGCATCTCACCCTAGTCGAGAAATCACACTCAATCACCACTATGTTGTCTTTTCATAAATGGGGTATCGATGCTCTCCACCCTTTTTTGATACCGATCTAGCAGTTGAAATTCTTATTAGGGGTCGTATAATATTTAACTAAGTAGATCAAAGCAAAGCCTATAACCATCATCTCAGCTTCAAATATGCAAAATTACCCCTGGAAAAACATAATTTGTAGATTCGATTCACCATGTAGTATTTTCTTGGATAATGGAACCTAATTCCTGAGCGGTCATGTTTGTCAAATGTGCCACTCTTTAGGAATTCAACAAATCTTTTGGTAGAGCATCCCCAAACCAACGAGAAAGTTAAAGTAGTGAATATAGTTATACTCCAACAGTTGAGGAAAAGGAAGCTAGCCAGATTAGATCCCTTAAATCATGTGGCCTTGTGACATCACCTTTAATCAACCACGAAAGTACTTCATTCAGCTTGGTCTATGGAACAGACGCAATACTTCCGATCTAAGAGTTGTCCATCTAAGCACTAATATTCTTAACACCTCAAATAGAAAAGGGAGTAAGCACTTAAACAAGGATATTGAGTGAAGCACTTAAACATTAAATGGAGTGTTAATATAGGAAAATTGTGCTTTCAAGAAACTTCAAGGTATCAGATTTAGTATTGAATAAGGCACAATTGCATCACATGACCAACAAGCTTGCTTCCAAATGGGTCGGACCTTACTGGATAAAAAAAAGTGATTGCGAATGAAGCATACAGGCTTGAGACTTTAGATGGAGGAGAGATACCTCAAACTTAGAATGCCTTCAATCTTCGTTATCATTTTAGTTAATGATATCTATGTAAAGGGGCTTGACACACTTTTCCCTTGAACTTCTTCGCTAAAAATAAAATATTTTTTTCTCAAGGTTTTTATTGAGCTCAACTTCCTTTCTTCCAATAAAATAACCATTTCTTTGAAAGCTTGTTTTCCATGACAACATCAACCCTTGTCTTGACCAGAGGCCATCTTGGCAAGACTAAGATTGGCATCAACCTTGGCTCGGCCATAGGCTGCCTTGGCAAGACCAAGTAATACATCGACATTGGCTCAACAAGTGGTCGTCTTTATAAGACCAAGTTTGACATCGATCCGGGCTTTGTTAGAGGGTGCCTTGGCAAGACCAATTGCAACATCGATATCGACTTGACTAAAGGTCGTCTTGCAAGACCAAGTTTAGTATCGACCCTAACTCGGCCAGAGGCTTCCTTGGCAAGACCAAGTGCGACATCGACCCCAACTCAGTCGGAGGCCATATTGGCAAGACCAAGTTTGACATCGACCTTAGCTCGGATAAACGTGGCCTTTCAAAGATCAAGTGCGACATCAACCCCAACTCAGCTAGAGGTCCTCTTTGTAAAACCAAGTTCGAAATCGACCCCTGGCTCTACTAGAGGCTACCTTGGCAAGACCAAATGGGACATCAACTCTAGCTTGGCTGAAGGCCGCCTTAGCAAAACCAAGTGCAACATTTACCCTGGCTTGGTTGGAAGCCATCTTGGCAAGACCAAATTTAGCATTAACCTTGGTTTGCCCAAAGACCGTTCATGCAATATTAAGAGCGATATTGACTAAGAGTTAAAAAGTGTAAATTCAAGATAAGTTTAATTAGGAAGTATAAACAAGCATTCAAGGTGAAGAAAACCATGTTGCGATAAAGTTACATAATCAAGCATACATTGGGTTTGTTTCCTCAAAAGTACACATAATTACATAATCACGTAATCCTATTTGTCAATCTCCATTAGTTGGCCATCTAAGACTATTTTGCAAGGATCCACCACTAAAAGGTCACACTTTGAGAAAAAAAAACACCTTTACTTGCTCTAATGCTTCGTCAAAACTTGACCTAAAGGAGGTAGCAATTTCATTCTTCAAAGCATCCTCAGTGGTTGCCCAACTTTTTTCCTTCTCAACAAATGCAGAGGTTAAGGTGTCAGTGTTTTTCTTATCATCTTTCGCATTTCGCTTTAAAGAGTCTATCTTTTTTTCTAATTCTGAAATTTGAGATCAAAGTGTCTTACCCTAGTTATTCAGGCAAGCAATTTCATTGTTAGCTTCCAGTAGTTGATTTGATTTGGGTTTTATTTATCGAAGCTAAACTTTGGGACTTAGTTCGAACCATGCAAACCATGATGACCGCTCTATTTAGAAGATATTGAAGGACTTCACATAGTGAATCCAAGTCGTTATTCTCCAAGTCGAAGAATCTTGGACGAACAAATTGAGTAGTTGATTGTGTGAGGAGTGAAGAAACATGGGATCCCAAAGCTATTTTGATGGGAGGATATGTCTCTCAAGGTGGGAACATCATGAACCTCAAGAGAAATATGCATCCTTTATCTATCAAATTTGGAATGAGCCAAAGTTTGGAGAATGTTCACTTTCGACTTAGCAACATTTTTGTCTCTCTTTCTCTTAAGAATGGAATCCTCAGAGGTGGTCTCACCTTCTTCTGAGTGAGTGGCAACCTTGCTAGGCCTTTCCTGAATTTGGACACAATTATAAAAGTGAAACCATTATCAACAATTAATCTTTCAGAGAAACAACAAATAAATAAAGATGAAGTTGTTGGATTATGAAAATAAAAAGAAGAAATGAAAATTGAAAAGTAAAAGGACGAATAGATAAGAATATACTAAAATAATGTTAAAATTAAATTGCTGAAATAATGTAAAAATTACAAAATCGATAAAAACAAAAGTTCAAAAGTAATTAAAAGATAAAGTAATATAATGGCCGGATGATATGCCTGATGTAACAATATCAAGAATAATCGAAAGGAATAAAATGAAATATTCAAAGTAATAACTGTTAGCATAGAGAAATATTACAATATGTATAAATTAATATAACGAGAATAATTGAAATGAAAAAATAATGCAAGGCCTAATTGAATACTAATTAAAGTTGAAATGAAGGATTAAAGGAAATTAACGGATGGAAAAAAGAAAAGAGAATGCCGAATAAATTGTTTTTATTTACTTATCATGGTTAATGCATTAATAACTTATGGGGATGAATGACGAAGAAAGAAAATTGCCAAATCAAAAGGCTAAGAAAAATTAGAGATATGCAGTGGATGAACGAATTAAAGCCAAGAAGAACAAATGAAATGAGATATAGTATTAATAATTGACTAACTTGAAGCGAAGCTAGTAATGGTTGAGAACAAGTATTTAAATGTACCAACCTTAAAAATTGTGAAGCTAGTAATGGTTGAGAACAAGTATTAAAGGAATATGAATTAAATTAAATGTATTAAAACGAAATTATGAATTGGATAAGGTGCAATGCCATGGATTTATGAATTGAAATTTCAAGACTGGAATTAAAGGTATGAATTCAAAATTATGCCATGATTAAATTGCTAGGCATGTAAAGTACTAGGAAAAAAAATGCTGAGAACTGAAACTAAGAAATTTTGGAATTTAAATTACCTTGAACGAATGCAAAACAAAAGTACTGTGGCTCTCCCCTGAACCAAAATAGACTATCTACTACGCTAAAAGTTATTAAAACAGACAAAGTAGGAAATTAGTGGCTGGAAAATTCTATTTTGAACCTCCCAGGGTGTGTTTTTGCCTCTGTCAAATATTCTATTTATAGTGACCCAAAAAAATCCAAATATTAATGGAAAAATAAAACGGAAAACAAACTTTTCACATTAATGTGTGAATTATTGACTAGTAAAAGATGAAGCCGAGAATGGAATTGGGCCTTGATATTGCTGAGACGGTAGATTGTTCGTGGCATGAGCACTGTAGTAAATATTGAATGGCTTGGGCTTGCATATCTGAGCTGGAGCGATGCACATTTTGAATGGGCTGGACGGGTTGGTTTTATGCATTGGCTTCAGGGAGTTTTGTTCTTGCACTCTCAAAATTTCTTCTGCACCCCTAAATCTTTTTGAAATTCCACAACTTACCTTTGACTTTGATTAGGTGCACTAAATTTTTTAAAATTTGAACCTCACCCTCTCTTTTATTTAATGAGAACAAACTCAATCCCACATTTTCCACATTTTTACCCTAGCATCGTCCTCACCCGCAACCTTACACTCTTCCCTCTCTTTTCTCCTCTATTGTGCTTCACGTAGTTCTTCTTCTCTTCTTCCAACATTGCTCTCCTCTTTTCTTCTCCTTCGTCAAAGGCACTTAATTTGATAGGTAATATTCATCTTCCTCTTTTGTGTTTTTTGTTGTTTTGCATGTGCTCTAATGCCATGTTTATGTTGTAGTTTACGAATGATTCGAAATTTGAATTTTATGATATTTGGTAACTAGTTTCGAAAACCCTAACCAAAAGTGGACTTCCAGAAGAGAAAACTAGTTTGGAAAACTATAATAGAAGTTGACTTCCGTAAGAAAAAAGAAAAGCCAGAAATAGATTTCTGTAAGTGAAAAAATGGTTTCGAAAACCATCACCAAAAGTCAACTTCCGTAAGGTTATCGTGGGTCCTAGATGTGGAGAGCTTTCCGGAAGTGGGTGAAATTGGGAATCTAACTTTCGAAAGTCGACTTCTAGTTGAGTGTGTTTTCGAAAATTGAGTTCTGGTTCTTTTAATTTAAATTTTATTTATTATTTGAAATTTTATTATTTTTTTATTGTTTTTATGTTGTAATTTTTAACTGTGATTAATTTTAATTTTGATATGTTTTTGAATTTGCTTATTATAGATACGGCTAGGACAAAAGGAGCATCAGTACCTCGTGGCGGAAGTTTTTCATATATTGAGGCTTTTGAGCAAGATCCTAGACATAGGCCCATGACATCGCTCACAAAAGAGGCAAGGGTCGACATGGAGAAGCTAGTCCATCAGTAGGTCATGGAGAAGGTGGTCCATTATCAGCTCATGAAGAAATTGGTCTATCATTAACTCATGGAGAAGCTAGTCCATCATCGACTCGTACTGATATTTATCACGAAAAGAGAATGTTATTCAACATGAGGAGGTTGTTTCAGAGCAAGAGGGAGGATTTCCTGGAGGACCCGAAGATACTTCTTTGTTGACTGGGTATGTTAATCATGTTGCATGTGCTATTTGGGGTGGCCATATTAGTATAGTACTTTAATAATTTTTATGTTGAAATTGATGGATGAATTTAAAATATTTGTATAATGATTTTTATTAGAACCGAGTGGACATGAAGTTGGTGTCTCATGGCAAGAAATTAAAAAGATTCAGAGTTTGTCATGAAGCTATAAACTATTTGTTCAAAATTCTGGGTTGATGCCACTATGTAATATATGTTATGAATGCCAACAACTTTCATCCTTCTTTTGGAGAGATGAGCATGACACTAGATGGCGCCTTTGTCCTCCTACATTTGCCTATAATAGGACAATTTTGCCCAAACAAAGCACTAGAATTCAATGCTACTTTGGAGTGTATGATGGATCTTTTAGGCATTGAACGAATGAGCGTGTCATCTAAGCTCATGCAATGGCGTGGTCCCCATGTAAGACTGAGTTGATTGAGAGACCTCTACATTGAGTGTTGTGAGAATCAATAGTGGAAGTTTGTGACATGGGCATATTTGTTGCATCTTATTGGCTACAACATTTTTATGGATAAGAGCGCTACCTACATCATTGTCTCGTGGTTGAATAAGTTTGTAGATCTACAATCATGTGGAAGGTTTTCGTGGGGAGCTGTTGCACTTGCACATCTTTATAAGAAGTTTGACAATGTGAGCCTTGCACACACGAGGCAATTAGCCGAATATCTTACTCTTTTACAGGTACAATTTATTTTTATTTGTTTTTTTCATGTTTATTACTTGATTGTTGAAATACTTTTGCATTTGTTTGTAGAGTTGGATATATGAGCATTGCCCGGGATTGGAAGGAAGTAATTACTGGATATTTATGATGAGTAGAGATTTCAGGTGACACGTATTTTGACTCCTAGACTAAATTGTACTTTGCATGAGGTTAGAGCACAGTTGGATGCATCAACATATGATGGGGTCGTGTGGAACCCGTATGCATCTGTATCACCATCGCTCAATTCACTAGCTTCATTCGGGTGGGTGAAATAACTCACTGTCATCTACCGAAACGTGTGTTGCACCAATTTTGGTTTATGTAGCCCATCTCGAGGTCTCCACTAGCTGTGCCTAATGCCGACTTAACAAACATTGAAGGTCGATGGATACACTTCTTAGATCATGTGTTGATAGGTGTGTTCCAGCAATGTCTCCTAATGTATATGTGGACGGATACCTGTAGTGGTTTAGACATGTATCTCATTCGTATATAATTCGGGGTACTCATGAAGATCAATCGAGTCTAGTTCCCCAACTTTGACGACATGTACCAGATGATCTTCACCTCAAAGGAGATCACCAGATTCGTCATCCGATTTATTAGTAAGTAACTGAAAAACTATATTTGACTACATGTAATGTTTTGAATATAATTCATTTGATGTTGTCATTATAGGGCGTTATTAGACACATGTCGTCCATCTTACAGAGGATGATAGACTGTCACGATGTTAGTGAGGGGACAGTAGCATGGGAGTAGACTAATGAGGCGTTATAGATAGGTTGCCAAGCAACCGAAGAATATGCCAGTAGTAACAGAAGAGCTCAAAATGTGTGAGGGAGACGCTCAACTAGTTCTAGATAGGAGACTTTTATATATTGTTCTGGAGATGATTTTATTTTCATAACATGTATTAGTTAATTTGTACCTTGGCTAGAGGAGTTATAGTTTTATAAATATGCATAATAATTACAAATAGTTTTTATTCTTCATAAGAGAATATTAAGTTACAAAATAACTAACCTAAATAAAGAAAACAAAAATACAAATATTAGTTTATGCGTAGGTCCACATAACTAATATTGACGCCCATCAACTGCACAAATGTTTGCATCCTGTTAGCCGTAGACCAAGAACGAACCTCGGGATAACAATTTGTAGATGATATGATATCTATCATTGATATAGGACAACCATCTTTTAGGAGAACTTGTAAGCAATTAATGAGGTAATATATTCAATAAAAATACTAAATCAAATATAAAAGAAAATAATTAGTTTACCTACACAAAATGAGAACCATGAACATGTCCTATACATATTAGTTTATGTTGTCTTGAATTAGTAGGTGGTCTAGTACACGGTGGAAAAACTATAATATTTTGGCATGATGATAAGCAGACTAAGATGACATTATATCGATTAGCAATAGTGTAGCCCATATCAGGTATAGTCATCCATTTATCCATATTAGCCTATAAGTAATGATAAACATTGATTAAGCAACATTTTTGTAAGAAGTAAAAAAGTAAAGTTTGAGGAAACAAATATAACGTACCCTTGTTTGCGACTCCACTAACAATGACTTCCTTAGTTCTTCAAGCAGATCATATGATCCCACTAATCTTGCGTATTCATCACGCCATTGACTAAGTTCTTTTAAAAGATCATGTCGGATTAGGGGCCACAATTCCTCACCCATCCCTAACAAGACAACAATACATTTGTACCCATAATGGCCATCAACAACCACATCAACAACATTGACAATGTAACCATGACAGATAGGATGGAACTGATCTAACATGGGAATTTAAATTTGTTACGTAGATCCAAAAATGTCATTACATTTCCCCTTAGATTTCATGTTATTCTTCAAGGAATTACTACTCTATGTGGATATGAAGGCGTCAACATGCTTAAAGTAAGATGGATCACGCTTAGTTTTATTTTGTGCACCTTTGGTTTGTGCACAAAGTCCGTCAACATACTCGATGAACATTTTTATTTTGTGCACCTTTGGTTTTAACTTTTTGCATTAGAGGTACCATTGATGTCATTGTAGGACACACAATTTCAAGTAAATTTTGTTTGATTGTTACTTTTTCTGCATAAGACTACCATTTCAATTTCCTTCTCAATGCATAACCTTGAAAGCGATTCATTTGATGAAATATTTGAAAAGCTTAATTTAGTCCATATTATATGAAGAACATTCAAAGGAATCACCTCATGCACATATCATGCTAATTCACAAGCACATGGTAGACCATACGTTGCTCTCAACATGCAACCCCACCTTCCACTATCAAATCCTATATGCATAACTCGTTCAACCTCATAAACAATGAGTCCTAAAGCATGTTTTGATACAATTCCAACCAATCTTACATACATGTTTCCCTTATACAAGTCAATAATCAGATTTATACTTTTTTCAAAAGACGCCTTGATTTCATTATGTTGGAGGATGAAAACGTTATGAATTGCGTCCCAACACGAGCATAGGTCTCCCATACTGCTTCCCAAAACTTTCTTCAAGCTCTAGTGGGCAGACTCAACCCATTAGAATTAACATAAACAATATCGTAAGTGAATAAGAAGATAACTAATGTAAATGACAATGAAACATACATGTTTGATGTTGTGTTTCCTAAATGCATTACTCGATTTGTCCATGCTTTTACAAAGAATTTTTTGTACAAAATTATCCTACTATTGACATATTCATAGAATAAAGGCCATGAAATACAAACATGACGAAGGCGCTCAACAAAATTCGTGAAGGTCGACTGATCTTCACAATCCATTACATTTTCTCATGCTTCCATCATAGCATCCCATGCTTCCATCACAGCATCCCACGCTTCAACAAAATTGACTAACATTTTGCACTTCGCTTTGACATTTTTCTAAATATGGAATCAACATAGGAGATGATAATAATAAAAAAATATAGTGGAAATAAAATTCATCAAAGCAAGTTCTCTATTTCTTACAATTACTTGTGGACCACCCTCAGATGCCATGAATAATCCTCTAAGTTTTTCCAAAGCCTAAGTAAAATTAAATTGTAATTCACTAGATATGAATGCAAACCCAACAGAGAAAGTCAACATTGTATATGTCACCCCAATTTTCTCAAGTAATGGCGATCGATATTTGCTAGTTTTGTAGGTGGTATCCATTAAGAATACAATATTAAATGGATTCAACAATTTAACGAAATTAGGATGTGTCCAAAATAGATCACTAACCACCTCCAATTCGTCTTGACATCTACTCCAATGGATGTAATTATCACGATCTAACAACATCATTAAGTGTTGTAATTCAATTCTCTCAAACTTCTCAATGATAGTTTATAAGTGTATCTTGCATTATATACTTGTTTTATCGTTGTGACATTACACTCATTATTTTCTTTGAGAGTAAGCAGAATATTTGCAGGCTTGACTTGACTCTTATACATATCAACATGCAAGGAATGTTCATAAGATTTTAACCTTCGAACAAATGGGTGGCCAAATAAAGTTTGAGACAAATCATGGTTATGGTATATTCAGATTACCTTCAACATCCAATTATCTCCATTACTAATTGGTTTGCCTCTCAGTTTAAATGGACAATCACATTTTCTTGTGCCAGAAACATTAGGTTGAACATCAGATTTGTACTTCCTATACTTACCACCTCTTTCACACCAAACAAGACATACATTTTTCTCCCAAGTTGACCAGTAGCTTTGTTAGATCTTATGGTGACAATAAAAAAACCAAGATCAAATATTATCCCTCAAACCCACTGAATCAACTCATGTCATGTGAAAAATATCTACTCAGTCATAAAATTATTTGTATAATCTCCCTCTCACATCTCATTTATGAAAGAAGATAAGTATGAGATAAAACTCGAATTTACTTGTGATTCCATGAAAGTTAAAGGGAGATCATCCACTTTAGATAACTTTCACCACCAATAGCCTAAACTCAATATTCAAAACCAGTTTTTTGAACAATAACAAATATAAAAAGAAAATAAAAGTAATCATGCAATAATAAAATAATAAAACATAAATAAAAACAAAATATAGCATAAATAAATAGTAAACCGTAAAAAAATACCAAGTAAAACAAAAAAAATAAAACAATAAAAAATATAAAATAAAAATATCCACGCAACAATAATATAAATATAAAACATCAATAAATAAATAAAATAAAGCATACATAAATAGTAAACGGTAAAAAAATAGCATTGAAAATAAAATAATAAAAACTAATAAAAGAAAATAAAAATATTCACGTAAGAATAAAATAAATATAAAATATAAATAAATAAATAAAATAAGGCATGATAAAAGAGTAAATCCTAAAACATACCGATTAAAACAAAATAAAAATAAAAAAAATAAAAAAAAATAAAAATATTCATGCAACAATAAAATAAATATAAAACATAAATAAATAGTAAACCGTAAAAAAAATATTAATTAAAACAAAAGAAAAATAAAGAAAAAATTGAAGGACAATTTTTGTATATTAATCAGAAGTAGACATCCGGAAATAACAAAATTTCACTTTCGTAAGCAGATCATGACTTTCATAAGAGTATGAATATGAACACCACTTCAGTATGAATATGAACACCACTTCTGGGACAACAAAAATTCAGAAGTTGACATTTGTTTAACTTCATTTTTGGATGTCCACTTACGGAAAAGTGCAGACATGAAGAGAAATCACTTTCGGGATAGTTAAATATCAGAAGTTGACATCCAGATGAGGACAATTCTGGATGTCCACTTCCATAAACGAGGAGATTTGTTTACTTATTTTTTGGAAGTCCACTTCCGTTTATGGGTTTTGTTTTTCGAAAATCACTTTCGTGAATGGGATAAACCGAAAGTCCACATCCGGTAAATTTGCCAACCGAATGATGACCTCCGGAGAATGTTAAAATTCATCAAGTTAGTTATTTTCTTTTTTAACATTCTAACATTCCACCTCAAATATATACTTATCATACCAAATAAATCTAAATCTAAATTACAATGAAACAAATGCATACCTTTTTGCTGGAATGAAATGAATGAAGGTTCAAATGGTGAAATAACAAGAAATTGACTCGACAATACACGATCAAATCGATGAACTGGAAAATTCTGTATAGAAACAACACTCTACAGAAACAACATGATAACAAGAAGAAAAAGTTTAAGGGTGAAAGTGAAAGAGCAAGAGGTAATTTACGAGTGCAGCACGTTAGTTGTAGCAAATACCATCTCACTTATTATGTTTGTTCAAGCAGTCACCAAACTTTGTAACTTCATAATTGCTTAATTAAATCTTTTGCGTATTTCTGTTTTTAATTTTAATTTAATTGTTGAATGGCATAAATGAAACAACACAAAACTTTAGAGGTGCAGAAGAAATATTGGGGGTGTAGGAAGAAACCCCTTGGCTTTAGTTGTTTATCCAATCAAAATTAATTTCTAGCTTTTTTGATGTAGAGCAATTAAAGTTAATGGTTGGACATGCATCTTGGCTTAGTAAATATGATATCGTTTAGTTCTGCCACCAATATTGCTTAATTTCCATGACCGCAAGATGAACTTCCAACTTGGTATTTATGTGACATGCATAAATGGTAAAATGATTTAAATGCTAAGAATGAGGAAAATGTAACAAAATTAAGAAACATGAAATTTTCAATAATTTTTTTGTAGGTGTGCTAAATGGGTGAATTAAGATGGGAAAAATTATGACAATTCAATAAGAACAAGAAATAAAGAACAAAATGACGTATATCAAGGTCCTTAAGGTGACGTGATAGTTTCCTTTAGGAGAGGGTCATTTGGTTCTTTGCGGATACATAAAAATATATGAGAGGCGAATAAATTATGGCATGAACTAATGTGAAAAGGGGAAAGGAAAGGCCAATTTAAAATGCTAGGTCTTGAACCTGTTATTCTATCTTTTTCAGAGTAGTGATGTCAAATATAGTCTTTGAGTTTTCGGGTCCAATATAGTGGAAAGCCCTTTAGCAAGGTGGGTTTATGCCCAAGAGCTTGAATTTTGATAAAATTTTACTTGAAGTATTTATAGGACTATTGGAATAACGATAATGAACCTGTCCCACTAATATTACTTAAGGAGGATCATAATTGTTTTTTGGGCAACCTAAAGTCAAAAAAGTATAAAAAGACATTAGCTGTCGGTTGAAGACCGAAATGGGTACAAAGAATGTGGAAAGCACGAATAAAGGCCTAATAATTATTTGGGTGTAGTGGGGTTGTTGCTACATTCATGATTGTTGATATTTCTTTCTCAAAATCACTCAAAGGGAGGGTCCGAACTAGTTTACTGAATACAGTGGCATACCAAAAGTAACATCCACCTTTCGATCATCATTCTCATGTTTACAAACATGCTCATCCATTTCACAAATATGAACACAAACATCTTTCTCTATTGTCTTACTCAAGGCTTGATGATTACACAAGTTTTTAACTTTCCTCATCGAGATAAAGCTAGAGGTTTCTCGCAATAACTCTATTTTAGCCCATGGATAATAGTGATAATAAGCGGCCATTGTTGTGATTACTATAAAGAAGAAAAAGCTTGTGAGTATCTAGCAAAAGTAGTGAAGAAAATAAATAAGATGGAGGATGATCTAGAAGTAGAAGCGATGTACAATGAGAGGAAAGCTTGATGGGTAAAGTGCACTAAAATGGGAAGGGATGAAGGAAGTTAATGAAGAAGTAAAGTGAGGAATAAGTTAACACTTCTAAAAAATAAGTTGGAAGGTTTTACTTTCATAGCCAATGTTTGGTAGCCACCTAGAAGGGAAATGAAATGGTGTGTTAGGCAAAGGGTGCAAAAGGGTGTATTTCATGTTTGAATTATTTTGAATTCTTTCAAGCCTTAGCGCCTCTAGCTAAAGCCTGAGGTTTAAGGCGGGGGGCTTTGGTCTTTTCATGTTCATGGGTTCAACCGAAAAAGGTAAGATATAATGAGCTATTTAAGGCCTAACCCGAGGTTAGGTAGGATTGCCCAACTAGTGAGAGCAAGGTAACAAACAAAAATCAATTGAAGGGAAGGACCCACATTGTTGGTAAAGGATAAGAAAAAAAGGGTGGCAACCAACTTAGGAGAAGTGGAAAACGAACTCAGAAAGGTTATAAGAGAAGGCTATGGAGAAGGAAAAGAAGGGGACTATTTTTCAATTCTATTTATTCAGAATCGGTCACTTTTTGGCTAGAACAGGTAATAAGGTAAATTTCCTCGTATCTTCTTTTCTTATATTATAACAGATAGGAACTAAGTTTAGTAAAAGAAATATAATGATCAATACGAATCAAAACTCTAAATATAAAGACCAAATTACTAATTAAGCCTTAAAAGATTAAATAATTCTACCCACCCAAATTTTAAAATAGTTCTTTTAAAATAAAAAACAAAAAATTATTTATTTCTTTTTCATATATTTAAAGAAAAAAACATTTTACACAAAAATTTAAGATCTCATAATTAATAATTAAATAATTTTACGTAATACATTTAAAATGTTACACCAAATTACTCCTTTCATTATCATAAACTTAATTTTTTTTTAAATTTTAGCTTTATTTTTTCTATCGATTTCAAAATTGTAAATTTTTTTTTTTCATAAAACATAAGGAATTAAAGAATTAAAATTTTAAGTTAGCATTATCTTTTCAATTCTTTTTCTTATTTTAAGAGGATTAATAAGTCAACTTCACGTACGCCAATGAATTTAACTCTGGTGGATTAGGTTGTAGGGGGCCGAGTCTAAATTTTTAGTCCATTATGAATGTATTTTTAATTTTGACATGCTTGAATGTAGAAGATGACTTGAATCTATTTTGGTGACACTAACATAACAAAGGCCTTACATTATAGTTATTTTAGGGCTTCTCTCCGATTAAAAATCCATAATCCATTATATCATAGTTTAAAACAAGCATTTTAGACTAAATTAAAATGAAGAGAATGACACTTGACACTAACACTTGACACGTGGCATTGTCTTATCATATGACACTGACAATGCCACAACCTGACACGTGGCAATAAAATGTGTTGCAAAAATATTAAAAAAATCACATATTGATATGACACGTCGTTAACGATATTAGTAATTTTTTCTGAAAGAGACCTAATTGATACACATTGTAAAAGTTGAGATCCAATTGAATTTTTTTTTAAAAATGAAGACCAAATTGACACACCCTAGCAAAGTGGTAATCATCTGAGTAATTAAACCTATTGGGTTTTGTCTCTATATTGATAAAAAAATTTAGAAATACACTCACACATATATATATATATATATATATATATATATATATATATATATATATATATATATATATATATATATATATATATATATATATATATGTAT
>Ga0214543_1002546_pt1 | contig 35879 bp, 35 predicted proteins | sample CNSS2metaG_FD_160094 | JGI IMG/M metagenome (GOLD analysis project Ga0214543, IMG submission 160094) | Root nodule microbial communities from cowpea collected in UCLA plant growth center, Los Angeles, California, USA - CNSS2 | ecosystem: Host-associated > Plants > Roots > Nodule | place: USA... | reverse complement strand
GATAAAAATAATTAAACATAAAAAAATGTAAGAACAAATATATATATATATATATATATATATATATATATATAAATTTTTCTCTTTTTGACATTTAGAAATCAATAACGTTCACTAGTTGTCGACATCTGGCGATGTTTGTAAGCCCCATTTTTCAGCTCATATGTATTTGGGTCTGGCCTTTTCATAGGTCCAAGGCCAGCCCATGAAAGGGACCCTCAATACTCTGTCTAGCCCCTCATATTCTCACTTTTCTTATTTTTAGAAAGTTATCCCTCTCTCTTTCCTCTCTCTACTGAAGCAGAAGCTATGCTAGGGCATAGAGAAGTTCTCTCATCTTCAAGCTAGCCAAGTCCACCCCCAACCCCAAGTAAGTTGAACGTTAGGTTCTCTGGTCTGTTTTTCCCTTTTCATCGTTTAGGTACGTTGGTTTGGATGGGGTTTAACCTCCTGCCCTTGTTTTGTCTTGGTTTTCATGTTTCAACTCACTATTCTAGCTCTTGGAGTTGTGGTGCTCTTTAGTTGTGGACTTGTTGCGTTTGCTAGCATCTAAAAAGGTAAGAGAAACTAGGTTTTCACGTTATTTCTATTTTATGTGATTAGTGTGTTGTGGAATATGAGACAAGATTAAGGAAAACGTTAAATTTTGGTGTATTTCCAAGTTAGGGGTTCAAATATTCATGAAATTGTGATATTTGACGTTATTTTTCGTATTCTGGAAGCGTTAATTGGTCATTGGGCAAGTGCCTTTGTCGCTGGGCGAGTGCCTTGGTCGTTGGGCGAGTGTGTATTTTTCTAATATGCGTAGTTTTAGTAAAATTGATTTTCCCTACTCATTAACCGTTGGATTGAGCTCAAATTTGTACATTTGGTTCATAGCATGCTATTTTGTGGTTTGACTGGTTGGATTGTCGATTAGATGTCTGTAGCATGAGAAATGTGTCACGCATTACTGTAGTGATTTTGGTTTTGTGATAATAAATTTTCTTAGGAATTTTGGTGTAAGAATTATGGTTGTGTGTTGTGCTTGATTGTATGGAATTGCAGGTACTTAAATATTGGCACTCATTTATTTGGGATGAATACTATTTTGTGATATATGTATGTCATGGTATGCATTTATAAAGTATGAGATTAAATGAAATCTTGTTATGTTGAGTATGAAATGGAAAGAATGACTTGTTTGGTTGGTGGTGGATTGGCATGAGACTTGAATGATTGAGATGGCATGTGAAAATTGTTGGTAAAAGAGTTTCAATGGAAACTCTTGGTGATGGTGGTTAGTGTATACTGTGATATAGGAGATATCTAGAAAAAGGAAGGTATCGTGAACTTTAATAATCATTCACGCTCACATAGAGCAGAATGATTTATGTGGTGAGAGTGACAAGAGGTCCTAGTCTTGGGACATATTGGGCCCAAGACATTAGAGGATTAACCCTGTGTCTGGTTAGGTGATAACCCCTTGCGTCTAGACTCTACAGAGTTTAGAAGCCAGCACAGGCGTATACTTCCTTTAGAATTCTATATCAAGAGTATGATCCGGATATTGAGTCATAGAGTCTTGAAATTGTTTGCTTTCACATGATTTGGGTGCCTACTACTTTGTCTGTGCATAATATGATATGACTATTGATTTGCTCTATAACATGATGAAAACAATTTTTGCTTTAGCTTACCATTTCTCTTGGTGTGTGTTTCTTTGCTTGGTTTTCCTTTTTGCAATGATCACCAATACTATTGGTGTGAGCAGATATGGAAATCCCTGGAGGTTCTCAAGGTGGTGTGTTTGCTTAGTCTGTGGGTTGTGTGTTTGCTTAGCTTTCGTTGTGCCTTCCTTGTCACGTTTTGGATGAGTTTCTAGTCTAACCAACTTAACTGATGGTTCCTTCTGTGTGTCCAGTGATATGGCACCCCAACGTGTGACTCCTCCTCCACCCCCTCAGGGCGATGGGCAATGATGAAGGATTATCTTGTTTTCTTTTAAAGTTATGAATATGGTGAAGTTGTTTAAGAAAGCTTTTTGAAAATTCCTACTGGACATTAAGATAGCAAGCTATTTAGATGTGAAGGTTCATTTCTCAAGCTCATGAAAGGAAGAAGAGAGTTGGATTCAAGTTATCACACACACGGATTCAACAACACTTAAAAAACAAAATGAAAGAAGAAACAATAAAAATGGAAAGCATAGAAGATAAGCAATGGATGAAGCACGCCACTCATAAGGGGGGATCTAAGCCAACCAAACCCTAGAGATGAGTGATGGTGCCGCCACTTGCAAGCAAGATAAGGCAAAGGTGAGTTCACTTCTAGGAAGGAGAGCTCACGGTAAAAAGATGGTTGAAACACAAAGTTTATAACAACAAATGATCAACCCTTTTACAAGACAAGGAGCACCCTTTAAATAGGAGTTCATAGGGGTCCTTTAGCAAATACAAAAACATGAAAAGGACTAACTAACAAACCCTAAAAACCTAAGCTAGGGTGATTCTCGGCCAAGTGAAGGAATGTGGTTGGTGGATGCATTTCTATGAGGATTCTAGGCCAAAAGAGGAAGGAGACCAAGTAGCCTCCTAAGGAATGAACCAAAAAGGCAAAAAGGAGAAAGATCACCCTCCCCTTCAATTCTTGGAGAGAATTTGACCATGAATTCTTAAACCCTACATCAAAAGGAGAAAGATCACAAACATTGAATGAGTTACTTATATTGTAGCTTGGGGGTAAGTCTAACTCATAAGCATTGTTGTTAATCCTCCTAATGACTTGAAAGGGGCCATCCTCTCTAGGGAGAAGTTTAGACTTCCTTTGAGTAGGGAATCTCTCCTTTCTCAAGTGAAGTCATACCTAATCTCCCTCTTGGAAGATGACTTCCTTTCTTCCCTTATTACCATCCTCTTGTTGTTTCTTAACTCTCCTCTCAATGTTTTCCTTGACTTGCGAATGCAAGTCTTGGATTTACTTGGCTTTGGCCTCACCATCCTTGCAAGTCCATGCCTCATGAGTGGGTAGGGGAAGGAGGTCTAAAGGAGTTAGGGGATTGAACCCATACACAATCTCAAAAGGGGAATAAGAAGTAGTGGAATGCACAACCCTATTGTAGGCAAACTCTATGTAGGTAAGAAGTTCCTCCCACTCTCTAATATTTTGCACTATCGTACACCTCAATATTTGCCCTAGGGTTCTATTAACCACCTCGGTTTGGCCATCACTTTATGGGTGGCAAGTGGTGGAGAAAAGAAGTTTGGTGCCAAGTTTACCCCACAAAGTTCTCCAAAAATGGCTTAGGAACTTGGAGTCCCTATCTGGTGGAGCTCCAAAGGTGCTTGAAGAACTCCATGGGCAGCGGAAATTGGATGAAGGAATGGAGGCAAGTTTTGAAGGCACTTGCAAACTATGGAAAGTGAAGAAGGTGATAGGATTTCCTAATCTATGCTAGCCTAAGGAAGGTGGCTAGAGGTAGAGAAAGGAAATCTCTAGAAATGGTGACTCTCAAAGGCAATAGAGGGAGGAGTGCTCTCAACTCAATTAGCATCTATTGCATAAAATTTCAAGAGTGTCTAAAAATGAGTAAATTTTTGGCTTTTATATGAAGCCATTTACACATGAGAAAGGAGAGCCATTGGATGGAGTGGGCCTTGATCTTGACCCTTAGATCAAGCTTGGAGAAGGAGGCAAGGTCACACCCCTTGGATCTTGGCTTGAAGAACAAGAAAGATCCTTAGCCTTTAGATGTGATGACCAACCTTAGTCAAACCATGAAACAAAGGATCCTCCTTACCTTGATAATCTCGGCCATGTATGAAGAAAATTGGGCCGAGCCCAATTTGAACCCCATCCTATGTTCCTTTCATGTCTTATGTATTATTGGAACGCAAAGCCTAAACAATGGCCCAATTTAAATCTACACTACTAGATTTACATGCACTTCTTCAAGTCTTTGTGATTTCTTTGGCCCATTTAAATAATGTGTGAAGCCCATTGAATTTGTGATCATCTAATGGGAGGCCCTTTTGAATCTTTTTCATCATTGATCTTGTAATTGGGCCTTTAAGTGGGCTTGCATTTGAAATGATGCTTGAAGGTGCACTTGGGCTTGTTGGGGTCACATCACTATCACTCACAATGGACCTAGGTAGGCCACATAGTCTCACCACTTCCTTGAAGAAACGATTTGCAATATAAGTTGCATCATCAATCTTATGGCAAGGAATGAAATGGGCCTTCTTAGAGAACCTATCCACAACCACAAAAATGGAATCCCTACCCTTTTTTTTTTCTTGGGAGGCCTAAGACAAAATCCATAGAAATGTCAACCCAAGGCTTGGAAGGGATGGGCAAGGGGGTATAAAGACCATGGGGGTTGGACTCTAGACTTGGCTTTCATGCATGCTAGGCAACTTTTGCAATGCTTATCTACATGCTTCCTCATGTGAGGCCAATAGAAATGCTACTTTAAGACTTCCAAAGTCTTATTTGGCCCAAAATGCCCCATTAAACCTTTCTCATGTGCCTCTCTAATGAGTGATGCTCTTAAAGAACCTTGGGGAATGCAAAGTCTCTTACCCTTGAAAAGATATTGATTGAGAAGGTAAAAGTCTTTGTAAGCCCCTTAGTGGCATTCACTAAGAATGGGGGAGAAATCAACATCCTTTGGATACAATTCCTTAATATGATCAAAACTAAGAAATTTAGTTTCAAGAATGGAAAGGAGGGAATGCCTTCTTGAAAGTGCATCGACCACAATATTAGTCTTTCCTTGCTTATGTTTAATCACATATGGGAATTGCTCTAAGAACTCTACCCACCTAGCATGTCTCCTGTTTAACTTGCCTTGGCTTTTCAACAATTTGAGTGACTCATGGTCACTATGTATCACAAACTCCTTTGAAAGAAGATAGTGTTGCCAAGTTTGCAAAGTCCTCACAAGAGCATAAAGCTCTTTGTCATAGGTGGAGTAGTTAATGTGACTCCTCTTGAGTTTCTCACTAAAATAGGCTATAGGGTGTCCTTCTTGGAGAAGCACGACCCCAATTCCTACATTGGATGCATCACACTCAATTTCAAAAGTTTTGGAGAAATTAGGGAGGGCTAAGAGTGGTGCATTGATCAATTTTTGTTTCAAAGCTTCAAAAGCCCTTTCTTAATCTTTGCCCCACTTATAGACCACACCTTTGTTGACCAATTCATTGAGAAAGGCGACTATGGTGCTAAAGTTTGGCACAAATCTCTATAAAAACTATCCAACCCATGGAAGGACCTAAGCTTACTCACATTCTTTGGGAGAGGCCAATCCTTGATGGCCATCACCTTTTCTTGGTCCACATGGACCCCATGTTGATTTATTTTGAAACCTAGGAAAATCACATGATCCATCCCAAACACACATTTTTCCATGTTAGCATACAAGGATGTCTTCCTTAAGGTCTCTAACACACTCCTCAAATGATGCAAGTGGTCATCTTGAGACATACTATGAATGTGAATGTCATCAAAGTACACCACAACAAACTTTCCTAAGAACTCTCTAAGAACATGGTGCATGAGTCTCATGAATGTACTAGGTGCATTGGTCAAGCCAAAAGACATGACTAGCCACTCATATAATCCAAACTTAGTCTTGAAAGAGGTTTTCCATTCATCACCTTCTTTGATTCTAATTTGATTGTACCCACTCTTGAAGTCTATTTTGGAAAATATGGTTGCACCATGTAACTCATCAATTAAATCATCTAACCTAGGAATGGGATGCCTATACTTGATGGCTATGTTGTTGATAGCCCTACAATGCATGCATATTCTCCATGTTCCATCCTTTTTGGGGACAAGAATCACGAGCATTGCACAAGGACTCATGCTATGTTGCACCCACCCATTTTCTAACAACTCATTCACTTGTTTTTGGATTTCCTTAGCCTCCTCGGGACTAGTCCTATAGGTTGGCCTATTAGGCAAAGATGAGCGTTGTATAAAATCAATTTGGTGTTCTATACCTCTTAAGGGTGGGAGACCCTTTGGAGGTTCTTGAAAAACATCTTTGAACTTATCTAAGACTAATGACAAGTCTAGGGGACATCTAGAGTGAGGGTTTTGGAAGGAGGGGGAAGATTCACTAGGATAAGCTAAGAAGATAGGTTTTTGGGCAAGCATTACCTTTTTCACCCCTTTGAGGGAGATCATGCTCTTCTTGGACTTATTGCCATGCCCTTGCGCCTTCTCTTCTTTTCTTTTCTTTAACATTTGAATTTGGTCCTCATTGACTTCTCTTTGTGAAAGAGGTAGTAATGTAATCTTTTTGCCTTGGAAGCTAGAGGAAAACTTGTTAGCATTGCCATCATGAAAAGCTTTTCTATCAAATTGCCATGGCCTTCCTAGTAAAATGTGAGTTGCTTCCATAGGCACTAAGTCACATAACACCTCATCCTTGTAATTTCCAATGGAGAAGTTAATAAGGACTTGTTTGTCAACTTTGATCTCACCTTCCTCACTAAGCCAAGATAGCTTATATGGCTTGGCATGAGGGATGATTTTCAAGCCAAGCTTTTCCACAACCTTTGTGCTAGCCACATTGACACAACTTCCACTATCAATTATGAGGAGCAAGTTTTGTTGTTGATTTGGCACCTTGAGTGAAAAATACTTTTTCTTCGATTTTCAAATTCTTTAGGCACTTGGCCTAGCATGCGCCTAACCACCAACAAACCTCCTTCATTGGGTTTGATTTCATCTTCACTTGAAGATTGGGAAGTAGTGCGGGAGGAAGAACTTTTTGGGGAGGGGGGAGAAGAATGTTCACTTTCAACATCTCCTTTAGGATTCAAGATCATGTTCCTTTTTGTTGGGCAATTTGAAGAAATGTGATCATATCCCAAACATTTAAAACATTTTATGGAACTAGTTCTTGAACCTTGGGGAGAGTTTGCACTTTCATGGGAGTTTCTAGACGCATTGGTCCTAGGTGGGTGGTCTTTGGAAGAAGGTTTCTCATCTTTTCTTTCTTTTCCTTTCCAAGTCCTAGAGTAGTAGTCATTGTAAAGAGTACTCTTCTTGGCCTCTTGTTTCTTTTTCAATTGACTTTCAACTTTTAAGGCCAAATGTAAAATTTTTGTCAATAGTAGAGTACTCATACAACTCAACTACATCTTGAACTTATCTTCTAAGACCACTCACAAATCTAACTACATTTTCTTCTTCACTTTCAAATTGGAGTCCTACTTTGAGAAGCATGGACTCCATCATTTTAAAATACTCATTCACACACATGGACCCTTGGTGAAGCCTTTGGAGCCTTAAAAGAGTCTCCCTCCTATAGTAGGAAGGAATAAATCTAGCGCGCATCAAAGTTTTAATGTCCATCCAAGAGGTCGTGGGTGGCTCTTAGTTAATATTGTCCATACACAATTGATGCCACCATGTCATGACATAATCCTAAAATTCTAAAACTACTAAGTCTACTTGGTCTTGATCACTAACTAAATGAATATTAAAGATTTGGTCCACTTTTTGCTCTCATTCAATGTAGAGGTTTGGATCATTCTCCCCTTTGAACTTTGGAATTTTGATTGTTGGAGGTTGTCTTTGTGGGAGTTGATTGCGCCTTCCCCCACCATCATGGTCGTGCCTTCTTCTTCTTCCACCATGGCTAGAGTCCTCAGAAGAATATCTCCTCTTTCTCCTCTCATCTTCTCTAAGCTCAAGTCGTTGGATGTGCTCTTGAAGGAAGATCTCACTTTGTCTCCTATCCGCCCTCAATTGATCAAAAGTTTCCCTTTTACTAACTTCCATCTCACGTAGGATGTTAGCAAGGGTGATTTGTTCACTTTCTTGGGCCATAGGAGTCACCATGGGAGGGGAATAAAGTGAGGCCGATTCCTCCTCCTCTTCTACCTCCAAGATTGGATCCATATTCATGTTCCTACACAAAAACTCACCAAAAATCGAGACAAGAAAGATGTTAGACAATAAAACAAGCTAAACCCGAGACCAAGTGTGGTCTTCACAAGCACCCAAGTGTGTTTTGATCACACTCCCAAAGCACACAAGCAAGGCTAGCACTCAAAATCCTTCCAAACAAGTGAAAACACCTTAAAATTGATGAAAACCTTTCAAAAGCAAACAAGTGGCTCGGCCACAACACTCTAGGAAAAACAAGGTGATGAGTGCGTATTTTTGTCCTCATTCAATGTTTAATTCTAAGTATTTAATTGAATTTGTGTGCTTAAAGAATGATTTAATTTATAGTTCTGATAATTAAGCGGTTTGAGCTTGTGTAATAAAAATATCTTAAAAAGTGATTTTTAGCTGCATAAATTATTTTTGGATATTTTAACATTTGTTGATGTAGTTGAAGTTAATTTTTAAACTCATTTAAAGGTGGGAAAATAAATTGATTGAAGTTACAAAACACCTTTGAATAAGGCTAAAATCAGCAAGTTCTGGAAAAATCACTTTTGCACCCCATACATTACTTATACACTCCCCTATTTCCAAATGGGTCTCACAAAACCTACTTTTGCACCCCTGTCTTTGTCTATTTGCACCCATTTTTCCACTCATAAAATAGATGCATTCAGAATTAATATCAGCCGGGGAAGACAGACGTAGTGGCAGATGCATTGAGTAGGAAGACGATGCACGTGGCACACTTGATGATGAAGGAGTTGGAATTGCTTGAGAGTTTCAGGGATATGAAGCTTCAGATCGAGTTGGAGCCAAAATTCATTAGATTTAGTACCTTAACTATATCTAATGACTTCTTGAGCTTGATTAAGGAAAAGCAAGCAGAAGATGCTAGTTTGCAGAAGGTGAAAAAGCTACTTGAATCAGATCAAGCCAAGGAGTTTGCCTTGAGTGATGATGATGATGTGTTGAGGTTCAGAGGCAGAGTTTGTGTGCTTAGTGATGCTGAGGTGAGAAGGTTGATTCTTAAGGAAGGGCACAAGAGTCGCCTTAGTCTGCATCCTGGCATGACTAAGATGTACCAAGACCTCAAGGAAAACTTTTGGGCACAAGATTCTTAAATAATTAATTAATTAGTAAATGCGGGTAGGAAAAACCTTCATGGCATTAAATTCTAATTTGTATGACGTGGAATAGTACTAGCTCAAATGGTTAAGAGTACTTTAATTATGGGAGAGGACTAAGGTTCAAGTCTTGTGTATGCCAATTGTATGTTATTTATTTGTTATTGTTTTAAATATATGTTAATCATGTTGTGGAATAATATAATATTTGAATTATATTAGTTAGCAAGAAACAAGATTGGTTGAAATGGTTTAGCATTGATTTGGCTTTGACATGGTTGTGGTTTCGAGCTTTGGAGAACCTAAATTAAACTTCATTTTTGCTATTTTTGGCTTTGGCTTGAACTTGAAGGGTTAAAGGAAAACCCTAATGGACATGGCAGCCAAGGGTGGCAAAAAACAGAATTGAATTAGGACATTGAATGGTAATTAACCTAGGATTAATGCCATTTTCGTTTTTTCAAATTTAACCCACATTAAGACCATTTAAAAGGCCATTTTGAGGTAAGAGAAAAGGTTTGGTTGGGCTGTCATTGTGGTTGCAGAAGAGAGCACCAATTTTTGAGTTTTGGTGAGTTTTGAGTGAGGTTTTGAGGGTTAAGTTGAGAGAAAGAAAAAGGAGGTCATTGGTGATCAAGGGAGAGCTTGTAAGAGTCAAAGCTAAGCTAAGGAAACCAGGTTAGGGGAGCTGAAACACGTTCTATCTGTGTTTTTATGCGTAATTCTATGATTATAGAATGTATAAGTTTGGTTTTATTTATAATTGCATTGGAATCTGCGTTTTTGGAATTTTTCCAGAAATCGCCTAGCGGTCTGCTCAAAGCCGCCATGCGGCACATGCAAGTTTAGGGTGTTCCTAGGTTCCCTTGAGGAACTGCCTGGTGGTGAGTCTCTGTACCGCTAGGCGACGTAAACTTGCAGCCCAGTTTTTAGGTTTTGTTGATGAACTGCTTAGCGGTGATGAACAACCGCTAGGCGATGCGAGTTTAATTGACTCAGTTTTGATGTTTTGTGTGCCCTAGGGTGATTTTGATCAGGGGAAATGAAGTTCTACTCAATTAATGATTATGTGAGGTGTTTCATTGTCGAATTATGTATGTTTGGAAGGTTTAGTTTGATAAATTACTATGAACGCCTTTATGGGTTGCATGATGTCTTGTTTTTTTATGATTTGAGGATGAATATCATGAATGGGCGTTGGAAATTATTGATTCATGTGATTAGGTTGTGGATTGTTATGGATGTGAATGAATTCGGGTAGGAATTGATAGAAACTGCAAAATAGGGAGAATGGTGAAGGTTTGGAGTCACGCGGCCTAGGGAAAAAAATCTGGAAATGCCCAGATATTATGCACCGCTTGGCGGCACGGAGGTTGTCGCCAGGCGCCAACGCAGAAGCATTTACGTTGAGGGTGATTTTGGGCACTACGGGTTGATATGAGAATGTTTGGGTCAACTAGGTTATGGCTAAATGCGAAGTTGGGAATAATAGTTCATGAAGAGCTTTGGTGATAAGGAGTGTAGTTATACATATGATAATTGAGGGTTGCTAATCGGAAGAAAAAGTCATGATAATACAGTTGGAGATGTAGATGAATGAAAATAGTTGGTGCAGAGACTGATTTAAGGGATTATAGGAAAAATAGCAATGTTTCCAATTTTACTTTATAATCCAGTTGATGTAAGCGGGTTAGATGTGGTAATGGAATGGTAATGAGTAACTTAATGGGTAGGGTATGGTTGTGGGATTAAGGTGCTATCATAATCATATGTAGAAAACATATAGTCATTGGTTTGGAAAAGTATATGGTTGTTATCTGGTAGTTTGTGGTTATTGGAGTGAAATGATTCAATGATCAAATTGTTGAAATGGTATGGTGGGAGTTGTGAATTCGATTGAGAAATTCTAGAGGTGGTGGGTATGATAGTAGTAAAATAGGGGACCTTGTTACTAATCTAAGGTATACTAATTAAACTTGTCCAATGAATATGTGAGTAAGAGGGTGGAATACAGTGCTTGAAACCAAGCCAGAACCTGTACTATGAGAGTACTGGTGCAGCGCCTGGCGGCATTATGGGAGCCGCTAGGCAATAGAGGTGTCACAAGAAGAAATCTCCACTTGTCGCACCTGGCGACGGGGAGTTTCTGCTAGGCGATCACTGGCCAACAGAGGGTACTACTACGTGGGCGCCTAGCAGTGAGGGTCTTCCCGCTAGGTGGTATCGACAACGTGGGATTTTGTTAAGGCGTTTGGCGCCTGGTGGTACGCGACACCCGCCAGGCAGTCTGGAAGCTGGCAGCGCCTGGCGGTACGTGTCCCCCGCCAAGTGATTTTGCTGCTGCAGCTTTAGGTTGTTAATTTCCTAGGCGTGATCTACGAGGCTTTTAGTGATGCTTCAAAGGTGGGCTTAACAGATAAAGCATATAAAATGGCATATACATATACAACACATTTATATAAGCAAAATATCATCCCAAAGAATCCCATTCTTTTAACTCATAACACTGGCCGCCACTAGGTTATTCATGTTCTACATCTTTTAGTGAGTACTCCAAGGTAACTTGCTGCCATACCTATCGACCACAACCGATAGAGCACGTGCGGGAACCATTGCTACGGATCATACACCGTAACGCCAGGTGGAGTTCCCAAATGCGAACATAGTTCGCAACGTCCCAAGACTACCAAACTCATTAGTCAACTACTGAGGAGGGCAATCTATTTGGACCCATCTGTACTGGCAACAACCAACACACTCACACCGGCAACACTCGCCAACCTGAGCCAACACTCAAGAGTTCCTCGTGTTCATCCGCCATCCCGAGCCATAACTCAAAAGATGTCATTTTGAGCCATAACTCAAGGAATGCCATGTGCTAAACCCCTATCCCGTGCCACAACTCTAGGGATACGTTCCGAGCCACAACTCAAGGAACATCGGCAAGCCAATCTTCGAGATATCACCAAAGCCTTGTAGACCACACACTTCCAAAACAAGCAAAGTTGCGGCCACAACGTTATCGCCTAGCATTGCTCTAGAGCCGCCAGGCAAAACCCGCTTCCAGACCGCCTGACGGGGAACACGTGTCGCTAAGCCTAAGCGTCTCTGATGCCATTGTCAGTAGGTGTCGGTTGGCAGGACGACCCTCACCACCAAGCGCCACGCGTCCATGTGACCTTCTGGAATCTCCGTTGTCGCCTGGAAGTTCAAAACCACCACGAGGCACCTCACTAGTACTCGAGCTGACTGGTTTTGACAAACTTGAATGTCTAAGACAACTAACCACTACCAATCACCAACCTGGTTACATCTCAAATTACTAGTTATTTTCACTTCATGCCTATTCATCACAGATAAATCGCAACTCCAAGTCATATTCCAAGTAATAACTACATATCCAATCTTTCCATTGACGACTACCTAAGTGTTTACTAATAATTACCTCATAATCTGAACTCGTCCAAAGAATAGAGTCAAGTTTCTGGAACTCCACCTCATAGCGTGTCCAAACTATAATTTACACTATATCATACATACCTTCAAGTTGTAACCTTAAGAGTTATATTCCTTAAACCCTTAAAACCACATCATGCTTTACTGTTACGTCTTAAATCATACCAATTACCGTAGTTCCAATTTAACATATTTTCCCCTTATTCCATTCCACTTGAACTCCTAAGTACACCCTTCAACTCAAGCCACACTGCACCAACCACCAAAAGCCACTGACACCATTAGCGCCTGGCGGCAAGCTACCAGCCGCCAGGCGGTGCATCATTTTCTATGCAATTCCAGATTTGGTCATGTACCCTACGTGAATTCTAATCACCAATAACTTATACTAGTGTACCAATTTTCCATTCAATCCATTTCCATTATACGCTTATGATTACCAATCATATGTTAGGCCTCTAATACACAAAGTTACATTATGTTTGTCTATGTAATTTAGTCCAAGACCCCAACCCCAAATGTTCAAACCCTAATATACATATCTATCATTTTCCTCCAATTAATCTCAAATCCCCTTGCAATTCATCAATTATTTACCATCAGAATTCCAATATCTCGAAAAATAATCATTTTCCTACACTCTGAATCAGGCAGGAACTCACAAAAACACCAAATTGTGCCAAACCGGCTCGCGTCGCCTAGCGGGTGTTCATCACCGCCAGGCCGTTGATACAAACCTAGAAAACTGGGTGAATCAGCATGCTTGCCTGGCGGCCCAGTTCGTCCGCCAGGCGGTTCCTCTCAAGAACCCAGAAATGTATAGAAAATGGTATGAGTCCCTTGACGACTTTGAAGGCCCGTCAGGCGATTTCTGGAAAAGTTCCAAAAACATTCCAGAAACATGCAATTTCGCAGAATTATCACATTTTATGCTTTTAATTACTCAATCATCAACTAAAATAAAGGCACATAATAAAATAACAGAGTCCAGCTCCCCTACCTGGATTCCTTGCTACACTTCATGAATTCTAGAGTTCCCTTCTTGGTCAACAATGGTCTCGCTTGCTTTCATTTCCTTTCAGCTCCTTATCTTAGTCACTAATACAATGTGTACTCTAAAACCTCTCTACTATACGTATGCACCAATGGCAGCCCCAATAAAACCTTCGCTCACCCTTAATTGGTCACTTAACCATGTTGGATTAGCCTTAATGATAATAAAACCAAATTCCATTAAAATTAACTTAATGGTCATTCAATATTGGTTCTATGGTGGTTTCACAATCCCTTTTAGTTGCCCTCTTAGACGACTAGCGTTTTTGCTCTTTCACAGTTATGCCAAAAAAAATTTTTGGCAAAAAGAAACTTTAACTTGTGTTTACCAAGACTCGAACCCACAACCTTGCCAATGTCAAGTTTATGCATAACTAATCAACCAATTAATGTTTCGTGATAATTCTTATGATTCTAGGATTATATTATCACTCATCATGATCAAGCATATTATTAAAATAACAATCAATTAAATAACTCATAGTTGGCATAAATAAGACTTGAACCCAAGTTCCCTCACACAAACAAGTACTTTTTACCATTTGAGCTAGTACTTTTCCACATCATAATAATTAAGATTTAATACCATAAGGGCTCCCAATACCCGCATATATTAATTACTTAATTATTTAATTAATTAAATTTAGCAAATCTTACAATAAGTGTTGTGTCATTTATTTGGGACAATATGTAAGGCAATTCACGCACACCGACAAAAACGAAGGAAACCACATTCACAATCACCCAGGAAATCGTTGCCCACGTACACAACGATACAGTGGACGCACAATACACCCACAAAAATCAAACCCAAATCATGAAGAAAGAGATGAAATCCACACTCAAACAACATATCAATGCTTCCAATTTCATGAAGAACTCAATACCCTAAAACACACCACAGTCCAACAACAATCCAATGCTTTCAATTTTTGAAGGAAGACGAAGACAATACAATGAACCAACAACGAAAGAAGGTTAACATTTTCATTCTAATCATTCTAACATTTTCATTTGTTTGAATTATTTGTTACTAGGTCCCATAACTAACACTTGGTCTTCGTACTTTTATTCTCTCTTTGATACATGATGAAATTTCGTGAACCAAATCTATAAAAACTTTATTCTGAATGGAAGCTCTTACCTTTCCCTTTGGCATATACTTTTGACTCATTGTAATTTAAATATTTTATCTTGGTGAAAATTAAAGCGGTCTTAAATTAGCTTTTGTATTAATTTTTGCTCCTACTCCAATATGATAATATACCTTGAAATATAATGGTTTTTCTAGTAGACAAATTTACTATTTATGTTAGTTTTCTTTTCAATTGTGGAAGATGTTATGGGGATATGAGCTACCTTAGAGTTACGTTTTTGCTGTAAATATGCATGTGATATGAGTAAAGGTAATTATTACTTTCAAATGCAATAGATTAGGGTATTACATTCCCTTTTTATATGTGTAGACTATGTGGTTTTCTTAGATAGAGTTTGACTTCTATAATGTAAAATACATTAACCTAGTATTTTAAACGGGGTTCCCTTAAAGGTAGAAAAGTAACATAGAAAATTGACTTTTTTCCTTCTTTCTTCTTATAGTATCCAAAAGAACCACCTTCTATTGAGCTTGTGGACTGTAAGGATCTAGATAAACAGAGATAGTAAACATTTATTAATATTAAATTACATACAAAAGTAAAGCCTTTGGGGTAACAAATGCATCATTAGTTTAGCAACATATTTTAAAAAAATAATGATGATTTTACTTCATACATGTATGTCCCTTGTTTGTGGATAATCTTATAAGCATTTTGTTAGTAAACTCTATAGCATCGACTTCGCATTTTTTCTTTGTTCCTGGTTAAGATGAAAATATTTGATAAAAATAAGATCCTTTCCCCAAACTATTTTAGTCTCGTGATATTTATTAGTAAATGAGTTTCATATGCACTCATTGATATTGAGGAAGACTATTGAATTTAAATGCTTTAAAGTAATGTTAAGACATCAATCTAGGAGGTATGAGAACACATTTGTTAAGCATCGATTAAACTATAAGAGGAAAGTGTGAATGTGGAAAGATGCTTTGAAAAAATTTGTTGATCTATTCATAATTGAATCATCCAAATTTAGGTAAGCTCTTTTTTTCCATAATTGTTCTATTAATAAGTAGGCTTTAAGTCTAACTCAACCTCAAAAAATGGCTTGTAAAGTGAGGTTTGCACCCACATATATACTCTAAATTGGCCTTATCTCTTGTCGAAGTGGGACTTCCAACACACCCCCTCACGTCGAGGTATATACATTTGGTGTGTGGGACTAGACATTAATGGGTGATTCGATAATAGCTTGACAGCAGGTAGAATTATATACCAAACAAACATCAAAATTCGCCAAAATAGACTCTAAACAATAGCTCTGATAACATGTTTATCATAAATATCTTTCCAACAAAACTCTTGACCATTATCTATTCTAATAATTTTGATATCATTTCCAAACTTATTTTTTACAAACATAACGAAATTGCTCATTATGTCCCTAGTTTCAATTTTACTTCTCATCAAATAAATCCATGCGTGCCTTGTGAAATCACTCAACAATGGTAAGAAAGAATTTATGTTTGTGTAAAGTAGAGGTGTCAATTTGGTCAGCCCACAAGGTTTGGTCCTAGCCCATGTGGGCTAGGGTCAAAAAAGCTCACATTGACAAAAAGCCCCCATCAAAGAAGCCCACAAGGCCAAAAATCCTACAAAAGCCCTATGGGTCAAGGCCAACCCATGAGCTTTCATCTTCAACATGAAAATTATTTTTTAAAATATATTATTATCTGTGAAACAAGCCCAACGACCCGAATGGGCCCGACGACCTAGATGGGTCCGACGACCTAGATGGGTCCGACGCCCCGAACAACCCCAACGACCCGGATAGGCCTAACGATCCGGACAGGCCCGGCGATAAGAATGAGCCCGACGACCCAGACGAGATCCATGACACGAACAAGCCTGACGACCGGGACGGGCCCAACGACTCAAATGGGCCCGACGACCTGGACAATCCTGATGATTCGGACGGGTACGATGACCCGAACGGGCCCGATGACTCGGACTGTCCAACTATCCAAGCAGGCCCGACGAACCCGGACGGACCAGACGATATGTCAAGCCCGTCCAAACCGTTGGACCCGTCCGTATTAGTTCTATCAAAATGTATATTATTGCATTTCTTGGATAAATGTTCTAACACCTTATTCGAGGGGTGACCAAGTCTACAATGGCAAACATCTAGATTGCTAACTTATTTAAACATATCACTATTATGCATAAAAAAATTACATTCTCATGAACACGAAAATGGTAAAGCCCATTACATATCTCAACTTATTCAATCGTCTTTTATGTATTCTTCTCTTGTATTTGACAAACACCATGAGAAAAAACAAGTTAAAAATCCAAAGCCTTGGTAATGTCAATTGTCAAACAAACAGTTCTTGCACGTTTAGCAAAATTATGACTATTATTGGGCAGTGTGATATTCATAGGCTTAATTTCATAATGACTAATGAAGAGGGAAATAGAACATGCTACATGATTTGTAGCACCAATATCAAGGATCCAAGATTTCATTCTAGTTTTACCTTTATCAGATTGTTGTGCACAGTATCCTTCAAATGTGTTGTTGATGGCCTTTTTAGGTTGAGTGATCTTCTCATATTGAATGATGTTGGTTATCTATTGTAATTGCTTTTGACTTAGATTTTTAAAAACTTAGTCTCAAGCGAATCCTTTTTCTGAACATTCTTCACCATTAGCAATTTGATCTTAATTCTTTTCAATAGTATTTGTGGTGTGATTATATCTTTGTTTCATCCAAGGAGGAAACCCATGTTTTGAATAAAACTCATCTACAGTATGATTCCTTTTATTACAATATGAATATTGTTTTCCATAATTCTAATCGCTTCCTCTTCCATAGATTTTTCATCCTAGGGTCTCGTTATTGTTCTTCTTGTTTCTTTCATTTTGCTAACCGTCATTGTGGATAAAAACTTTTTCAACATTGATATTCTTGTTCAGTTGCCTTTCTTGTTTAAGGACCAAGGAGAAAACACGATTAATGCTCAACAGTGGCTTCATAAGCATGATTTGGGTCTTGACAATATTGTATATTTCTCCCAATCCTTTCAAGAAGCACATAATTTGCTCTGAGTCTCTACAATCAGTAATGGTCTTGAGGAGATTACAACTGCATTTTTCATTACAAATGCTTATTGGGACAGTGCGCAAGGAATCAAGTTCTTTCTATAAGATTTTGGAGTCGTGTAGTAATTTGGTATTGTCCTTTCTCTTTGTTTGATCAAGTTGGTTTCTTGAAAAAGATTTGAGATGTGAAAATGCTTGCTTTTTGAAAATCTTTCTTGAACCTCATTCCGTAAATTTTTAGCATTATCAATATACATTGTACTCTAGGCTATCTGGGTCATTAACGTGCGTATAATCCAAGAAACAATCATTTTGCATTCGCTCCCAAGCTTCATACGGATTGTCACAATGTGCAGGTTCTTGAATTTCTCCGTTCACAAACTTGATTTTTTTTTTACAAAAGTGTTTGTTTCATCGATCTGCTCTATGCATGATAGTTGGATCCATCAAGTTAAGACGTGATAAGAATCACCCTAGGATTCTCGCCCATGTGTAGATAAAGTAGACTAGAAGGTTTTTGTGATGCATCTAAGAAAAAAGAGAGGAATAAATGGAAGGAGAAAAAAATGAAAGAAAAAGAAAGACAATGAAAGAAGTAATGACTGAGAGGAGGAATCAGCAACAAAGCAAGGCGAGATAAACCTGATCTAATGCCATAATGACTTTATGGCTATCCGTCAAAGAAGGCTAATCGAAGAAGGAAAACAGAGAGAAAAGAAAACTTGCATAAACTCTATAAACTTGTATATCATCATTCAAAATGAAAATGAACGTGCCCATTCAATACAAATAAGCAAAGGAAAAAAACAAATAAAGGGGATAAAACGTATGGGCCAAAATAGAGGCCCGGATAACAAGGCCCAAAAAAAGTGTAAAATGTAACACCTTCCCTCAAGTTGGAGTGTGTATACAAAGAACACTAAACTTGGACATGAGTTTGTCGAAATTTTAATGATCGAGAGCTTTTGTAAACACATGAATAGATTGTTCAAAGGACTGGATGGGAAGAAGATTGAAATGATGTTGTTGAAGCTTTTATTTACCCACATTACAATCTATGTTAATGCGTTTGGTACATTCATGGGAATTGTTGTTGTGAGCTATATATATGCTTGGCTGTCACAATAGAGATTAGCAGTGCTAGAAGGATTGACTTGCAAATCTTCAAGCAAATACACCATCCATTGAATCTCACAGCATGTAGAAGCCAGTGCTTATCAAGGAGTCTCTAAGATAAATCCAATAGTCAGTGGTTGATCGTCGTGTCATAGAGCATGAAGCCTAGTCAGAGTCACTAAGAGCTTTTAAATGTATGACATAATTTTTGGGGTAAAAAATACCTTGTGAAGGTGAAGATTTTATGTATCTAAGTATGTGATGGATGGCTTGATGATGATGTTTGGATGGAGCTTGGACGAACTAGCAGAGAAACTGGACGACAAAGCTGATATTGGGTCTTGTATTCACTAGATATAGTATTCACGAGATATAGTAGTCATCTGATGGTTCTTCAATAGATGGAAGCATCATGAATGCTGATATTTTCTTCAAACAAAATCTCATTTTTCTTGACCATAGGGTTGGATGCCTGTTTGGCATTGAGCATCCTAATGTCTACTAAAATGTCCATAACATACTTTCTCTGGCATATGTGCATGCCTTCATGAGTTCTGGCAACTTCTAATCCAAGAAAGAATTTGAATTGCCCAAGATCTTTAATTTTAAAAGTTGCATTCGAGGATTCTTTCACACCTACAATGTTAGTCATATTATCTCCTGCTAATACAATATCATATATGTATATTAGTAGAATGGTAATGGAGTGTTTCATTTTTTGGTAAAAAGGGAATTATCTCCTGCTAATATAATATCTTATTTGGATTGATGGTATTCATACCTTGTGGTAGGGTCATATAAACTTCTTCACTCAAGTCACCATGTAGAAAAGCATTATCTACATCAAGTTCATCCAAAAACCAATCTTTGATGGCAACAACAACAAGTACAATGCGAACAATAGTAACCCTTGCCACTGATGAGTATATGTCAAGGTAATCTATGCCCTCACGTTGTATGTATCCTTTTGCTACTAGGCGGGCCTTATAATGTTCCACTTTCCCATCAGCTTTATTTTAATCTTATAGACCATCTTGCAATCGATTTAAGTTTTCCCAAGAGGAAGATCAATGATTTCCCAAGTTTTGTTGGTTTCAAGGGCTTCAGTTCCTGCTTTCATGGCCTTTATCCATTATGAATTTTGTGTTGCTTTATAGGATTGTGGCTTAGTTTGAGATGCAAGAGAAAAAGTATAATTAAGTTGTTTATTTAATAACTTTTCATATGAAAGCACAAAATTGAGAGGGTGATGTACCTTGTTAGATTTTTGTAGACTTTCATCAAAAAGGGACATTTGCAATTGATGATAGTCTTCCAGGAAAGTTGGAGCTTTGTGAATCCTTGTAGAATGTCTCAAATTTTCAGCATTTTCAGAATGAGTATTATCATCAACATTTCCATTCTGAATGGTGTCTTGATTAACATCATGTGTGTAATTGTACATACGTTCAAGAAAAGTGCCATCATGATCCAAATCCTTTTCAGCAACTTCGTTAGAAACTTGACAAAAAGGTGTCCTCATGAAAAACAACATTTCTTGATATAAAAATTTCTCTATTATGTGTCTCGATAACAATGTAACCTTTAGTTCCAATTTTAAAGCCAAGAAAAACGCACTTCCTAGCACTAGGGTCCAGTTTATTCTTATTATGTTCAAGTGTAGAAACGAAACACAAACATCTAAAGGTTTTTAAATCAGAGAAATCAGGCTCACAATTTTAAAGCATTTCAAAAGGACTTTTATTGTTCATTACACCACTACCATATTAAGAAGTGCACTTTTAGCCTAACTCAACCCCACAAAATTGGTTTGTAAGGTGAGGTTTTATTCCCACTATGTATTTGTTTTGTAGTTATATGCATGTTGTTATAATAACATGGTTTGTTAAATTGAAAAATATAGTGTGCAACACATATATCCTCCATGACATTTCATAATAAGTTCCCTTATGATCCTTTCCTATGGAAAATTCATATGTGAACATTTTCTGCCAACTGATGAGTCTTCAATTGTAGATACTTTTGTAGGCTAATTGCATTTTCATTCACTCAATTTAGAATTGAAGTAGTCATTTAAAGAATAACTTACCAGTTTTTGCAACCTAGGATAGAGCTTCACTAATGGAAGCTTGAATAGTCACGTTAAGTAGCAAGTAAGCTTAGTTAAAGCTAGTTTTTAACTAAACTTCGTAATGTAAATTTATGGTATCTATCTGACATGGAATTTTTCTAATTGTGTGTTTGGTTCGGGGTTTGATGACTTGGGCCCAACCATAGGTCCAATTAAAGGCCTAGTCACAAGAAGCATGCTAAAGAAGATACATGAGAAGAGAGACCTACAAGAAGCCATTGACATTCATGGACTCCAAATGTTATTTTCTTGGGCCAAAGAAGATGTAAAGATATTGTGAGACCCGAGAAATTTAAATAATTAAATAAATAATTTTTTAATAAATGCGGGTAGTGGCAACCTTTATGGCCTTTAATATGAAGAATTATGGTGTGGAATAGTACTAACTTAAATGGTGGAGAGTACTTGGTTGTTATGAAAGGACTTGAGTTCGAGTCTTGTGTATGCCATTAGTATGCTTATTTAATTGTTTTATCACTATGCTTGATCATGGTGAGTGATTGTATATTCTTAGATGAGTAAGAATTGTCATGAAACATGAGTTGGTTGAATTGGTTGTGCATTGCTTTGAAATTGGATGGTTATGTGTTCGAACCTTGGTTGTCGTAAAATAGGTTCCTTTTTGTCAACTTCTTTTTTGTTGGCATGGATGGGAAGGGTCAGAAACCCTAGCCTTCAGTGTGAGAAACTAGAGGGGTTGAGAAACAATTGATGGCCATTAACATACACAATTAAACAATTTCATTTTTTTATTAATTGAAATAATTAAGAGGTGATTAGGGTAAGATAAAAGAAGTTTTTGAGAGCCAACAGAGAGGCTAAGTTCAGCTGGGGAAAGAGTGAATTTCGTGCACCTAAAAGAGAGTAGTTTAGGGCTGGAAACCACTTTTAGAGAGGAAGAAAGAGCTAGGGAAGTTTAGGGTCAAGGACGCACTCTAAATTCGAATTGGAGCAAGTAGTCCAGATAAGGGGAGTTGTTCCTTGGTGTTTTATTTGTGTATGAATTAATGTGCCTTGCCATGACTCCATGCATGAAATCTTACCCATTTTTACGTTGTTTTTCGTAAGTTTCTAGGTTTCTGCCCAGAAACCGCCTGACGATAATGAATGTGCCACCAGGCGACGCATCCTTTTGACCTTTAGGTGTAGAAGTCATGGTGATGTCTATAATATGTTCTATGCATTATGTTGTGAATTTACTGTCGAAAAATTTAGGAAATTGTATTTCATATGAATGTGTTGAGCGAATTAAGCCCTATTTGAATTATGAATGTATGTTTGGGGGTTTGGTAGGAAGTAATTAAGAATCTGAATTCCAGAGTCCAACTACTATATGAGTAGAAAAATATTAGGTGCATTGCATTCCATGACTTACCTATAGATGTGGTGAAATTGTCTGATTTGATTGGATTGGGAAAGATTAGAGGTTTTTGTAGAAATGGGGAAAACTGGGATAATGAAGGATTATCTTGTTTCCTTTTAAGATTATGAATATGGTGAAGAGTTGTTTAAAGAAAACTCAAGGAAATCCCCACTGAACATTAAGATAGCAAGCTATCTAATGTGAAGGTTCCTTTCCAAGAGTTCAATAGGAGAATAGATAGTTTAAGGTGCTTGGAAACGAAAATAACAATAGCAAAACCAAAACGAAAATACATTGAAAGAAGAAGAACAAATAAAATGGAAGAGAAGATAGTAGTGGTGATGGAAGTGGAGCACGCCACTCATAGAGGGGTTAAAGCCAAACCAAGCTCTAGAGATGAGTGTATGGTTCCGCCACTTGCATAGCAAGATAAGGCAAGAGTCTTCCACTCCTTGGGAGGAGGGATAGCTCACAGAAAAGAGGTTGAAAAACAAGAGTGTTTAGATTCAAAGTATTCAACCCTTTTACTAGTGGAAGAGCTCCCCTTAAATAGATAGTCTTAGGGGTCTCTAAGCAAAATACAAAAGATGAAAGGGCTAACTAGAAAAGCAATCAAAACCCTAATTCTAGAAGCATCTCCAAGCTAGGGACAAAATGAGATGGTGATGTTGCTTCTCATGTTGATTCTCAGCCAAAAGGGTGGAGGAAGAGACAAAAGTGGTCTCCAAATATGCAAAGGAGCATAAAGAGCAAAAGAGACAAAAAGTACAATTTCTACTTTTGCTTTAAGCTTTTGCTTTTGCTTTACTCTCTCCTCCACATCACTCATGCCCTCCAATCACCATGCGCCACCTATCAAGCTTATCTCTACAAAATTAACCTACAAAGCAACTTAAACAAGGATTAGCAAGTTGGCTTAAGTTTATATAATTTTGGTCAATGAGCCAACCTTATTCAAAGGTCAACAAGTCAACAAAAATTAAGTCAACCAAGTCAACTTAGGGAAATCAAGAAATCAAGATGGAAAATAAAGAAAGAGACATAGAAGAAGGATCCTCCCTTTTGGTCATGCTCCTAGTAATTCTCCTTGGGGGAGTCTCCATGGTTCTTTGAGTGGTCAATCCTTCATCATGGATTTTACCCAGAGTCTGATATGTCGCCTAACAGTGCATGATTTGTCGTCAGGCTATAGCGGGAATTTTCCAATTATAATGTTCTGGCTGGGTTGGACGCAAGGGTTGAGTTTCATGGCTATTAATGTAAATCCGGGTTGACGAAAATAGGATAATTAAACTTTGGGATTGGAATGAGTAATGAATAGAATATGATGGTGAACTTATTCTAATGTGTAGGTGGAAATTTATATTGAATGGTAATTGCATAGGAATTGTAATTGTGTGGTTAGGAACTAGTATGAGGTTTAGTGTGAAATGTGGAAATTCTAGATTCTAGTTTTGGTGTCTTTATCACAAGCATGAACATCAACTTCAGTGTTAGGTGTTAGTTGTATAAGTAGGTGTGAATGTGTTATTGGGCATATAGTAGACACTACATTACAATAAGGTGAATTCTGCATTATGTGGGGTGTTGTTATACATGATTATGTGTGTGAGTTATCCTTGATTGGAATTAAGTAGTGCTATGGTTGCAATTTGCGCAATTTATGTTAACCATTAGGCATTGAGATATAGCACAATGGTTGGACCTGTAGATTGGTAAACTAGAATTAGGCATGAATAGTTGAGTCAGAAAAATATCCTCTTGGAGTGTTAAACCAGTAACTGGCACGCTAATGGTATAGCGTCTGGCGGCACAATGCAGGCCTCCAGACGATAGGACTATCATGGACATCCCTAGAACGCTTGGCGCCTGGTGGTAAGATGCTTCCGCCAGGCGAGCTACGCAGAAGTATCGCCTGGTGGCACTTAGGCAGTGTCAGGCGATAGCGTTGCAGGAAGTAACTTTTCTTGCTTGCATTTTGTATGATGTGATGTGAGACTTGGACCAGGAGATGCTTGATTGTGTCATGAGCGGGTAGGTTCATGGCTGGTGGTGAACACATGATAATATGAGTGGGGTTCATATATTTCGTCCTCACACTTGAGAGTTGCTGCGAGCGGGGAGGTTCGTAACTGTTGGATCACATGTGTTGGACTACAGGCGGGGAGGTTCGTATAGTTGGACTACGAGCGGGGAGGTTCGTAGATGCTGGACCACAAGCGGTCAGGTTCGTGGAAGCATGTCATATCCTGGGTCCATGGTCAATTATTTGTGTGACTTATAGGTTGGAAAACCTTGGGGCAATAGGGATCTTGGCCAAGAATTAACTAGAATAAAGTAGTTTGGGTGAATCTTTATTTTATCAAATTATTTGTTATCTGTCTATGAGTTCACCCTTTTTGTTTGTGTTTGGTGATGATTGTGTGACTTGTCACATGAGGACAGATGATATTCTAGGTGATGCTGGTGGTGCCTAGAGACGAAGAGAGGACTAGCATGGGATTTGGATTATATTTATCTATAAGTTTAGTTTTCAGTCAGTTATTTTGAGATCTTGTAAAACGATTATGGTTTTTATGGATTTGTTGTTTTGGATTTTAAGCATATTGTACAAATTTTAAACTTTCCCGCGTTTGGGAAATAATAAATTATGACCTTTGAATTTCAATTATGATTTATCTATTTTATTTAAGTAATTTCCAATAGAAATGTTGCATATATGATGGACTTGTTCTAACCCATTAGAGTAGATTTCAATTGGGCCAATTGTTTAGGCCATGTTTTGAAAATAAATTGTAAAAACCTAGAAATTTCTTACCTAGCTTTATCAATTGGGTTAATTCAAGCCCAATTACAAAATACTAGGTTGAGAGCTTGCTTCTAACTTAGGAACACTACATTCATCACATGTGTTAAACATGGAATGTGTGAACCTCCACATGGCATGTGATCCACTCTTCACGGATCCTAGATCTAGATCTAAACGTATGTGCTTCGCATGGCCAACCTCATTTGCTTTCTATTTCATCTTATATTTGGTTTTCATCTTAGGAGTTGCTCTCTACTATAAATGAGACACTCCACCCCTCTTGTAATTACTCTTAAATGAATACAAAGTTATGTTGTTGAGATCACTCCACTACCTTGCCTTTTGAGAGTCACCCTTAGCTAGTGATTTCTCTTATAATTCCTCTAGCCCTCCTCCTCTAAGTTGGTCGATCCTTTTAGAGCTCTTTCATCACCACTCAATTCTACACCATCCTAGCTTTCCTTAAACGCTTTCGCGCCAATCATCCATAGAGACTCCTTCTTCCATCAATCTCGTCCAAGGAGCCCCTTCAGTGTTGGAATAATGTATGATCAATTTTTCAACTCAAAACGTTAGTAAATTTGGCATTTAAAATCCATTTGAAAGAAAAAAAGTTGTGTGTAAAGAGAAGCAACAATTAATTACTTTTGCATCCATGAAATTGATTCAACCAAAATCGATGTTTCAATGCACCTCCAAACATGCACTAAATGATGTTTTTTAGTGGATGATACTTTTATATTTTTTTCCCTCACCAGCACATATATCAATTAAATTTTCTGAAAATATTTTTATAAGAATAACGGATTATTATGTAAAGTTCAAATTTTGGTTATTTAAAAAATAAAATTTGACATTATTTTGATGTATATTTTAAAAGAAAAAAATCAAATTTCGCTTGACCATTTATTTTTAGGCATTCATTCCTAGCGTTATGGAGTTCAACAGGTTTAGAATTTACTCCCATGGACGTTGATACACTAATGCAGAAACACTGTTCAACGACACCAGATATCGACGGTTCCAGCGCACCCGTTGTGGAAAAAAAGGCAGTGGCTTTTTTGTAAATAGTTGGACAAAAACAACGACGATTTTAACCTAAACCGTCGTTGATGTGCACAGTAGAAAAAACTACGATGGTTCTTTAATCTAACCGTTGTTGATGTGCACCATAACTGTAACATCCCTATTTTTAATAAACTGTATTATTTATTTTAAATAAAACAATTAGAAAATCTTATGATTTTACTAATGTTTCATATTTTATCTAAATGTAGTTTAAACAGTAAAAATATATTTTATCATGATGTAATTTTTACTTATTGAAAATAACAATAAGAACAAAACAAAAATAATAAAATATGTATATATATATATATATATATATAAATATTAGGTAAAAATATATTAATTAAAATATTATAAAATAGGTGTGTGTAAAAAAATGAAGACTCTTCTAAAAGAGATAAAAAAAATAGAAAAGAAAAAGAAAAAAAAAAGATAAGAAGATCATGAGAAAAGACAAGAAGGAAAAAAAAAACTAAAGAGATAAACATTATCTCTTAATTAATGAAAGCTATGATGATTTGAAAAAGATAAGCACATGTGTGGCTTATATATACATATATTTGGAGATGAAATCAAGTAAGGAAGAAGTTATAATAAGTTACGTGAAAGTGAAAGAAAGGAGAGAGAGAAAAAAAAGGAGAAAGAGGGAGAAAGAAAAGAAGAGAGAGAGAAAGAGAAAATAGAGAGAGAAAGTTTAGAGCAAAAATTCAAAAAGATCCTAGTCCTCTTCAAATATTAGATATTTTATAGTGTGCCCTTCAATCAATAAGGTAAGGGGGAGTGAGGTTAAGCTCTTTTATATTAATATTGATAAACTCATGGGTTTTATATTAATCCTTTATTTATTTTTGAATTATATATTATTCTATTTACTTCCATTTAACTTATTCTCATTTATTATCCTCTTATATTTATTTAATTTATCTCTTGTTATGTACAAATCCTGATCTTGTTCCCTTATTTTACTAATTTTATTTAATCTCCAGTTATGCACTGGTCCTATTTATTTATTTTATTTTATTTATCTCTAGTTATGCACTAGTCTTGTTTATTTATTTTATTTAATTTATCTCCAGTTATGCACTGGTCTTGTTTATTTGTTTTATTTTATTTATCTCCAGTTATGCACTAGTCCTATTTATTTATTTTATTTAATCTCCAGTTATGCACTGATCCTATTTATTTATTTTATTTAATCTCCATTTATGGACTGGTCCTGCTTATTTATTTTATTTTATTTATCTTCAGTTATGCACTAATTCTGTTTATTTATTTAATTTAATTTATCTATAGTTATGAACTAATCCTTTTTATTTATTTCATTTAATATATCTCCAGTTACGCACTAGTCCTGATTAATTTATATTTTTATTATTATATTTATTTATAACATTCTAATCCTTATCTTGTTATTTATTTAAAGTTCTCGCTTTGATCCTTATTTTATCATTATTTTATAATAAATAAATAAATGTAAAGTAAAAATAAATATTATTTTATTTAGTGAGCTTGGATAGAAGAAAATTACAAGTAAATTTTATTTTATTTTATATTCTTTGTGTATAGTTTATACAATGACATGATTTGATAGTCATCACATTTTATGACCTTTGAAAATATCCAAGAGCATGTCAGTTAAGTCTGGTTTCAATAAGTTGAGATTAAAGCAGTGTCATAGTGTTTGTATTTGGGAAGTCATAGTTTGGTACATTGCGGGATGAAAGGCAGGGACCATGGTGGGGTCTAAGTTTTACCAAGTAGGTGAATATCTGGATAGTTTAGAATAACACACTAGACTAGGATATTCATAGGCCAAACTTGGGACTATCCGATACCTGCTCGGCATCGCTAAGGTTAGGTAGTGAATATATATCTCTTTTGTGGGTCGATAAATGGCTAATATTCTCGAGAAAGAAATAATTATAATTGTACCAATGTTTTATGAGAAATATTCAACTACCTAACACTTCCCAAAGTAGCTTTTGATGTTCATAATGGATCATTAGAAATGGAATATGGATCCATATGTTTGGTAAAACAAGATCAAGTTTTGTGGTTGTAGATACAAATTTAGGCCCCCAGTGTCTGTATAGTTTGTTGAGTTTATTAAGATTGATATTTAAGGCTTATAAAGACCTCACTCCTTTCATATTTTTCTTTCATATGTACCTGTTGCATGAGCAAAAGAGGAACTTGCTCAGTGAGAGTTGCTCGGGATATTATTGGTGGATCTTCTGAAGACTGACTCATGAATAATTTCTATTAATATATTTAGGAGATATTAAAAATATAGATAATCTTCTATTCTAATGTAAGACTCTTAATATTATACAAATATATATATATATATATATATATATATATATATATATATTTGTAATATTTCATGAACAATTACAGAGATATAAACTATATATATATATATATATATATATATGAAGTTATGTTATTATTAATGTTCTCTCAAGGAAAATCTTATGGTAAAAAAATTAATTTCATATCTTTTTATCAAATAATAATTATTTAATATAGTAGTCAGGGCGTCACAATAACCACGACGGTGCTCTCCAAAATTGTCATTGATATGCTGGTGTGTGATAACCACGACGGTGTTTCCCAGGACCGTCGTGGATGAGCTTATCGAGGGTTAAAAAAAATTACACTTTTCACTATTTCTCTTCGCGCTCATTCTTCTCACTTCCACCTGTTGCACCTCCGTCTACGTCAGTCCCCTCTACCACCACCATTCACTACTGTTGCTTGGGTTCTGATGTGATGTCCACCGTGCCGCTGTCGTTGCACCGCGTCTCTGCTCTCGTTGCCACTGCACTGCATCCCTGCGTCCTTATGCGAGGTTTGCTTCCGCTGCCACCGCTACATTTGCTTCCTTGTGTCGCTATAACTGCTTCCCTAAGCTGCTACCATTGTGCCAGAGCCTCTGCGACTGCTTCGTTGTTGGGAACTTTGCCACCGCGTCGTTGCTGCTACGTGGAGGCCCCTGCCACCGCACCGTTGTTACCCTTGCGAAGTCTCCACCGTTGTTGCCCTTGCGTTGTAGTCGTTGCCACCGCACTTCCCTTGCCGCTGCCAAAGCGTTGCCAATTGGATCATCTTCTTCTCCCTCGAAACATCGTGGTTGTGAACTACTGGGTAAGTATTAGTTTCTTTTTAATTAGTTTTAATTATTAGTTATTAATGCTTTAAATTTTATTATTTTGTATTTATTCTATTTGCATGACAATATTTAGTTTTTAAGTTTGAGTATTTGTTGAATTCTTGTGGTATATGCGTATTATCAAATGAGTTAGGATTGAGTCCGAGGGCGTCCAACCCCCGGCAACGCGTTGAGATTGAGTTTGGAGGTATCTGACCCTAGACACTTATTACTTTTATGTACTATAAAATTATTTCGCGTTACAAAATGGTCATGGATCGGAGCTGGATTAATCTATCAATTGGTGGCCTATGGGAAGTGCTTTAAAGGTTCAACCATGTTACATGGTGAATCTCTCCCCTCTCACTTAGTAAAGGTTATGGTGGAGACAGTATGTTATGGTGATGATTCAGTTCCAATGCCGACATCAGAGGTTGGTATTGTATCACAAGCAATGGGAACCTTCATCGCTTTGTCGAAACATCTTTTGAGGATGACACCACAAATTGAATTGGTTTGTATATGTAGTAATATTTTTTCATATGTAGTATATAATTTATCCTAACTAATATTATGCTTGCTTTTATTTGTAGCAAGATGAACCAGAGTTGCATGTATCAAAAAATTTTGAGGATTCAATAGCGGCATTAGTGGAATATACTGCAAGCATGAGTACAAATGTTGCTTCTATTCCTTGGAATGCCAATGTTTTTGGCAGAGAAAACGAGTTGTCGTTGTACATATACAAAAGTGATTTGATGGAGATCATATCAGGCACAGAGGACTTAAATGTGTCTATTATGCAATTATGGATGATGTAAGTGAATCATTTTTTAATAGTTTCCTTCTTAGATATTAAATGTGTGTCTTCATTGTTAAATTAGGTACTTGCATGGTTTGAGTGTGCAAGCAGGAAAGAATGACATATATGGGTTTATAAACCCTCATTTCATGACTCCAATGGGTAGTAGGAACCCTGCAACAAAAACATACATCTAGAATTCCATAATGCAACGAAATAAAAAGATTTTCATTGCTCCATATATGGATAGGTAACTATATCCTTATTTTTCATTTCATAAGGTCTAAATTTTGTATTATTAAAATTTGAGGTATTTAAACTAATTTTCATTGTAGTTGTCATTGACAATTGCTTGTTGTATTAGTGCCAAAGTGTACCGCTATATGGTTTTTCTCTTGTCATAAACCTCCCCCCCTATTTGAAGAGCATAATTGATATGTACGTTTTTTTCAATAAATGTCTTCATTTATACATTAATCTTGAATATATAATCTCATGTTTTGTATTGATTATTTTAACTTTAGTGCTTTTAATGGACAAAGTATATTGAGTGGTAGATCAACTGTCAATGCTAAAAGGGTCACTTAGATTTCCCTTCGGGTACTTATACTATATATGTCATTCATTTACTCAGTATTGTCATGTATATTTATAACTAAATACAATTACTGTCAGTGTAGTGTAATAAACAAACTGAGAGTTTTGAATGTGACTATTATGTGATGCAATGGATGACAACAATTGTTCAAGGCAATTATGAAAGCGATTGGGATGCGATAATATACTAACTTATTTCATGTACTAATATTAACTTAACCTAATTTACATATGTATTGCTATTAATTTTTCTAACACTTTTGCAAAAATTCAATGACCCAAGTCCAATTGATTCAGGAGCAATAGCTTATGTTCAAAAAGCATGGGCAAAGTACTTTCTATCTGTAGTTAGTGAGAGTTGGGTTAGTGACACTTAGAGGTAGTTTAGACTTATGTTGTTAGACTTATGTTGCTATATAAGTTATTTGTAACTTTGATGGAACTGTTTAGATTGAAACTCTGTCTGGATTGGAACTTCATATAAATTGGAATTCTGTTTATGGATTGGGTCTGTTTTTCTGAATTACAAGTTCGGATAATACATCAAACAAAGCTTGCTTTTTTTTAAAAAAAAAGCCCATAATTAACGACGGTTATGACCATAATCATCATTAAAACAAGTCTAATCCATGACGGTTTTGGCACCAACCGTCGTCGTTACTTTCTGGGCTTCTAATCAAGGTCCAAGTCCATATTGTTATCGTTCATAGTTCAACGATGACTCTTCAAACTGTCATCGTATTAGTTAATAATGACGAAGGTTATAAAATCATCATTGTTGTTTGTTGCTTTTAACAACAACTTAATCAACAGTGAATTTGGAACCATCTTCATAAACTTTGGTTAGCCGTCATGGATAAATATTGCTACAGTAGTGATATGATAAAGAAAATAGAAGTAGTGTGTAATTTCTAAATAATATAAAAAGATATATAATTCACATTCAACTACACAAAACAGGAGTAGTTTTTTTCTCAGGGTATATAGAAAACGAAATTGTAAGGACGCTGAATACAACGAACTATTATAAATGATAAAACAAGTTTAAAAAAACAAAGGTTGTGTTCACTTTCTAATATTCACTATTTCAGAAGATGAAATGGAGACCTGCAAAGTTATTTGTATCTTATTTTGGTTTTAGTTTTGTTATATGTACTTTATTCATCGTCATCATTACCTGTTACGAAAAAGACGATACCATTTACTGGTTTTTCATGATTAATGGCGCTTTTTTGTTTGCACTGAGCTGTGTTTTGTTGCAGGAATGAATGGGTCCTATGGACTACAAGATAGGCGTATTCATTGGAAAAGTCAATGAATGGCTTTTTAAGATAACAAATTTCATTATAAATGGTCCAAAATAAAATCTACATTATTAAGTTTATAATATAAAGTTAAAACAATAATATAATATTAAGAGTATTCAAAGATGATCTAAGAGGATAAGAGTCTGAGGTCACTCCAATATTGAAATTCACTTTTTCTTATATGCACCGGTAATAAATAGAATATTTATAATCATTTGTTTTCCAATTTTATTTTTAAAATAAAAATTTTAAATTACAATAATTAGCTTATCAATTTTATTTATTAAGTGATCGTGTTTTTTAAATTTTAACAATTATTTTACTTTTACTAATTTTTTTAAATTTAACTATTTTTGATTAAAAAATTAACTATAAAATATTAAAAAATTATTTATAATAAAATTATAAAAATTATAAAATTATTTATATTATTAAAAGAAAATAGCATTACAGGTGTGTTTTTATTATTATAAAAAAATTATTAAATCTAAATTTAGATTCTTCAAATATTTTAATTTAGATTCTTCAAATATTTTAAAATAAACAGAGAAGGGACGACCTAGTCAATGCCCATCGGTCACTCAACCAACTCAGTGGCTTAAGTCTACAAGCGTGTAGACTTGGTTCCACTCCACACTTGTTGATGCATAAAAATATCTGTACAAAAATATAATGTTTTTTTATTTTATTTTAAATTTCTTCATATAATTCAAAACAAAAATTAAATTTCACAGCGTTTTTCAAACTAAATAATTCCTAATATTTCTAAACGCTTCTTCATTTAGCAGCCAGCCAGTACTCGCATTTCATATTAGATTGGTAAATGAATCTACTATGAACAAAAGCACTTATGGTCAAGAGAGAATTAATTTTCAGAAATCTGAAATTGAAAACAAATTTTTATCTTATTTAAGTATAATTTATATTCAAAATTTAATTAGATTACTCAACTAATATTTATATATTTTAAATAGTTTTATTCTATTATTTATATTATTTTTAATTTATGGTTAAATATTTTTTTATTTTTTAAATTTGTACTCACAATTGAAGTTTATCCATATTTTAAACTTTGATACACTTTGGTCCAAAACTTTAAAATTAAATTTTTTAGTCTTCTTAATCGAAGGATGTTATTTTTTTTTTACGTGTTAAATTGCGTTCTATGCTTACATTTGAGCTAGAATGTGTTAGTGTAAACAGCTCAAACATTAGTCTGAAAGACAGTTAACAAAATTTAACGCAATTAGGTTAAAAGAACTATATCCATTAATTTTTAAAGTTTAAAGACCAAATTTGTAGCAAAGTTTGGGATAACGATGAATTCTATTTTCATGTTAAAGTTTAAAGAATACAAACATATTTACCCATATTTTTCAAAAATTCTAAAGCAAAATCAAATTAAATTTTTTTACCATTTATTTTAAAATTATTTTTTTTGTCTACTTTCTACCATAAAAGATTTAGTTTGAAATTAACTTTTAAAATATGAATTTAAAGTGGATATCTAGTATCCCATTATTTGTTTATAGTTCCACTCTAAAGTGTGTTCACTTACACTTAGGGTTGAGAAAAAAATCGTATCCGAAGTGTACTGTACCTAACCAAACTCAATCAAGTAAATAGTACACATATCAAAACCACATACTACCTAGTACTCGGATGCCATCAACACAAGCCATCTAGGCAAGTAGTCGGTCTCGGCCGACTACCTGTCTAGAAAGTTGGTCAACATCAATGCCCCAATACACCTCTAAGACCTGTTATAGGACCAGGCCCACTCATGGCCCAAGCCGGGGCCCAAGCTAGGGCCTAAGTCAAGGCCCAGCCCATGAAATGGTCAAACGTCATTAATACTCTATAAATACACGTGGACCCCATCATTTAAAGGTACGCATTCATTAATTGCTGATTTGACTCTTTGAGAGCTTTGACTTACTTGAGCTTCGGAGATTCTTCTGCAGGTAACCCCTCCTAGGTTCAAGCCGACATGTATCGAATGGGAAGAGGCCAACTGAGGAGATAGCGGACTACATGGTAAGGTGACTCTTGTGTCTGACTTCTTATTTGTTCTCTGCAGGAACAATTGGCGCCCACCGTGGGGCACGAGACAAACACCCTTAGTACCCGCTTTTCTCTGAAGATGGTTTCTACCCGCAGCAAAGCTGGAGCTAGCAAACAAGTTGACGCTGGTCCCTCTGGACTTCCTGGCGTCACCCCTGACCTGGCCGCCATCCTAGACGGCCAGATGAAGATGCAACGAGAACTCGCAGATCTGAAGAAGCGCAACGCTGAAGAGATGGAAGCGCTCAAACAAGAGAACTCCCGCCTCAGGAGGAGAATCGAGGCAGATGCCGACCTGAAGGGTAAAGCCAAGGAGACCTCTGAAGCCGTGAAGTCTCCGGCTTTCCAACCTACAGAAGAAGAGAGTGAATACAACCCCACCCCTCACACCTTCACCTCCACCCAACAAACCCCTCTCACGACCACACACCCCCAACACCTCCCACCCAGTCATCCAGGGCTTACAGCACCCTCAACAACCCACATTCCCCACAACCTACCCACCACTCTCCACACCACATACGTCCCACCCTACAACCCCCCATATCTCCCCACAACCCACATCCCTCCTCATAACATCACCTCCACCTTCCCTACCATGATCAACCACCCACCTCCACCCCACATTCCCCATCCCCACCACCCCAGACGCCGCCACCCGTTCACAGACTTTATCTCCAACACCCCTCTCCCAACCCAGTGGGAACCATTCAACCTCGATCGCTACACTGGCGAAACTGACCCCGACGAACACCTCAAAGTTTACATCACACATGTCGCCCTGTACACGTCCCAGGACGCAGTCTTCTGCAAAGCTTTCCCCACAACACTCAAAGGCCCCGCCCTAGAGTGGTTCACCACCCTCCCACCCTACTCCATCGATAACTTCGACACCCTTTCCCACATGTTCTCCACACATTTCGCCGGCAGCCGCCCTCACCAAACCACTACCATGTCCCTACTGGGCATCAGACAAGAGCCCAACGAACCACTCAGAACATTCATCGACCGCTTCAGTAAAGCAGCCCTCCGCACCCCACACCTTAACCAAGAAATGATACTCCAGTGCATGACCCTCACCCTGCAACCTGGACCCTTCGGTAACAACGTCTACCTTCACCCGCCCACCTCCATGCACGAACTCAAGCTGCGTGCCGCTGACTATGTACGCATGGAAGAAATGCAAACTCTTCACACCAAATTCTGCAACGACTATGCCACCAACACCTCCAACCCCAATCCCAACCCCGTACCCAATCCCACCCCACAGCCTCAGCCGCGCCCCGATACCCGTCCACGTGAACCCCGCCAACCACGTTTCACCAGATACGCCCCACTCACAGTAGCCCGCTCCCGCATACTTGACGAAGCCCTCCAGGCTGACCTCCTCCCCCCACCACGCAAAACAACCACCCCTCCTAACGCGGATATGACCAAATATTGTCGATACCACCGCAATCACGGTCATACTACAGAAGAGTGCAGAGCGCTACAGGATAAGATTGAAGAACTGGTACGCGCCGGCCATTTTCGCCGCTTCATCCGCAGAGATGACCACAACTCCTCCCGACCCCACCACACCCCACGCCACGACCACAGACAACAACCAAACACCGCCAGCCACAATAACCAACCCACCCAACCCAATGATCAACACTCACAACCCGCCCACACCAACATCACCCCTGCCGACCCCCCCTTGCGAGGTACTATTAACACCATCTCTGGTGGCTCCGC
>Ga0214543_1002545_pt1 | contig 35885 bp, 16 predicted proteins | sample CNSS2metaG_FD_160094 | JGI IMG/M metagenome (GOLD analysis project Ga0214543, IMG submission 160094) | Root nodule microbial communities from cowpea collected in UCLA plant growth center, Los Angeles, California, USA - CNSS2 | ecosystem: Host-associated > Plants > Roots > Nodule | place: USA... | reverse complement strand
CCAAGAAACATAAAAAACAAAAAAAAAACAAAAAAAAAAAAAAAACGGAAGCTAAACACTTTCTGCTAAATTAAACTGAACTAGAAACTCTCAAGATTGAGACACCAGTAGAAAAAGCAAAATTAAAGTGTTGTGATGTGAATTATGAGAAACCTTGTTGAACCAAGGATCGTGGAGTATGTCAGCACCGCGTTTGTGGACAATGCACGGACCGGGAATCGCGGCGGAGAACCGCCGCGATCGGGCGATGTTGGAAGCGGCGGCGAATCGGGTGAGTTTCCACATCCTCTTTTCTTTTTGTCTGTATGTGGAAAATTCACCACTGTGTGAGTGAGTCTACAAAGTCGAGCTTAAATTTGTCGAGAAAAATGAAACACGTCTACAACTATGCTATGCTATTGACATTTTCTATGGTAGAACCACATTTTCCCGAGAAAATTAAACGGTGAGAAAGCGGTAATAAGTGTTGAAAATGAAGACTCCCCAAGCATTTATAGTGGAACCAGGTGCTGTCTGCTGGCATCAGTAGATGAATTCAGCTTCCGCTTCAATCAGCTCCATTTTTCCTTATTTATGATGTTAAAATAACTGTCGCTTTATTTAGAAATAAAATAAATGTTTGATTAAGTTTTAATTAATCTATAAATTTTAAGTATTTTTAACTTGAATGTATATTAAAAACTTTTCTTATAAATATTTAAATATAGACCTAATCGTTGTTTAAGAATAAAAGTAGTGTAAATGAGATGAAATATGAATATTTTATTGTTTAGATATAAAAGTTATGAATATATAAAAAAAGTAACTATTACATTTCAGAAAAAATGTTATTTCTGTAAAATAAAGTTTTTATTTTCTCTTTCTTGTGGTTTTTTAAGCTAAATATCTCTTTTAGTTTAGGATTATAATGGTATATCCAGATTATTTATCAAAGTTTTTAATGTACAAGTTTAGTGTGTGAGTAGTGGATTTGAGAGCATAAGATTGATCAAACAAGGTACTGATAATTTAAATGTTTATTTTACTTTAGGATAGATATTTTGGATGCGAAAGTGATGAATACATCTTTTTATAGGAATTGTGCATTGTTTGAACATAAATGTTTGAGTTTGAGATAAAATTGGTTGATTTAAATGAATGAATTAAAAATTAGAAATTTGTTGTATGTTGAGTAATCAAAATATGTCAATAGAGTCAAATTGCTTCAAGTCATTGATATTTTGGAAAATAATATTTCATAATAGACACATAAGTGAAGAAAACAAATATAGTTTTAACTATTTACACCTATTCCATGTTGTTGACTTTTTGAATTATGTAAAGTTGATAGGTGACGAAATTCATTTAATTCAAAACTTAAAAGTTTTGATCTCTCTCGGAGTATTCTTATTCGGCAAATTACTTTTGTTGAAACTCCTATGAGTTTTTTGCTAGGCGTGAGAGTTTTGGCTGGATGACCACAATGTTGGTTGGATGAATTACATTATGTGCTTGATTCGCTAGAGAAATCAAGTGCTAATTAAATGAGAAAGTGTTTTATAAACTTTAAAAAACAATGTTCTAAAGTGCTAAAAAATTTCTCTCTTTTATTGTATTGGTGTGTTTGACTAATATATTGTATTTGAATATAATTAGTGTAATGGATTAGTTATCATTTATTAGGATTTAAATTGAGTTTGGATGTATATGTATGAATAAAAGTGTATGATGTTATGATTTTGATGTAACATTTGACAAATTGTATGGTGATATGTTTAGGTTGTGTTAAGAATGACAATGGGTTAGGTCGAGTATGAGTAGTGTTAATTCGCTACTCGACTCGCAACAAAAATGTCTCTTCAGATACTTGTTTAAAAAATATCCATGGAATTTTAAAAAATTCGCGAGTATCCAAATAATTTATAAAATATAATATAAATTACTTAAAAAATAATAATTTATAGCTTTTAAAATGAAATCTAAATAAAATTAGAAAAACAAATACAAAATGTAATATGAATTAAATTAAATATAAATGAAATTTTAATTATAATTAAATATAAACTAATGAAATATAAATTAAATTTTAATTTTAATTAAATTTAACTTAATAAAATATAAATTAATTTTTATTTTTATTTTTTTTACTAATAATGGGTACTCGCAGATGCAAGTAGTATGATACCTGCACATGGCTAATTTAAGCGGGTATTAAGTTATATGTAATCTATTACCCATTATCTTCAAATACCCATTGTAAATATTCACTTACTACCCGTAGTGAATTTTATGCCTAGGTACCCAAATATTTTTTTCATCACTAGGTTGTATCCAAATTTTTTTTTTTCATCCCTAGGTTGTGTATCTAATTTGGGATTTGTGAAAGAGATATTCTACCTCTACTAATTATGAAATCACATAGAACTCTACTAATTATGGAATCACATAAATGAAAATATTAGGTCAAGTGAGTTGGAGGAGATTCATATGACCTGATATGCGGTGTGATAAAGAGTTGTGTCGGTAGGTCATAAGGATTTATCCTATCACATGAGTGAAAAGATGTTCTTATTATGTAACTTTGTTGTGTCACAACTTAATCAAGGTAGTGTGACAAACACAAATTTATTAGTCTAATTCAACACATGTGTCTTCTAGAAATAGAGTCAAATATCTCTAGTGGTTGATGTCAATAGTATTATGATATGAGATGTAACTAATGTGATGATGTTACTAGACACTTGATTTTATTGTTGATTAATCGTGTATGATTTAATATAAACATATATGAAAGTTTTAAAAATCTTAATTTACCTTATCTTGTATGTTTGTATGATGTTTAACAACTTTATGATAGTATATTATATGAAAACAGTTGATGTTATTGAAGGAAACAAAATTTTAATATAGTTTTTGAAATAATTACTTTTTACTTTATGTTTAAATTAATTATAGTTTAAGATGAAGTTTATTTTATTTTTTTAAAAATATTATTTAAAAGAATTTGTAAACATATGTATTGTATAGTATAGTAGATAATGTGTGAAGGAATAGCAAATGAATATGGTATTATGTGTATTGTTCGTACTCATTTGATTTTGATAGAAAATTCTTACACCGATTGAGTATGAGTACATATATTAATAATATTCGATTCTTTAAATTAGATATAAAAAAGAGATGATAATATACATATTATCTCATACACTTTCTGATTTTTATATTTAAATTATTAAAATATCTATTTAATTTATTAGATAATTTAATAATCTTGAATTAACATTTTAGTTTTCTAATTTATTTAAAAACACACAATTGATTTTTTATTTATTTTTATAATTATTTGACATTTATCTAATTATTCTTTTATATTTATATAATTATATTTTTTTAATCTTTGATATTAGAAAAAAAAAGTAAATATCTTTGTTACATTAAATATTTAATAATATTATATTTACTATCCTGATTTATATTTTAAATAAAAAGAATGTATAATTAATGTTTAAAATAATAAATAAATATATTTTTTATGCTCACGATAAAAATAAAACAAAAATTTTATATTAATGAAATATGAGATTAACTTTTACTGTCTAGATAAAGATGGAAGAATAAAACTCACGTATTCCTGTCACGTACTGTGGCTAAATGTGTGGACGATATTCTTTTATACGCACTTGAAGTCAATTCAGAATGAGAGCATGAGCATGGGGCACACACGTTTCTCACATACCAACCTCTGTATAATAATTAATTATTTATATGACACACGATGTTTTCGATTTTTATTTGTTTTTTATAGATCTCTGAAAATTTCAGTTGATATTATTAGAAACGTCGTGTCATTGATCGAGACAAAAATTAAAAATATATATTTATAGAATTAAAATAATAATTTAATTATTGGATGATATTCACTTTTGTAGACACATGTCAATTTAGTATCAATTTTAAAAAAAAGTATAAATTATATTTCAACTGTTGAAAAATGTTTCAATTAAGTCTTTTTAGACACATGACTAATGCATCCCATCGTCTGTATTTTTTTTTTACTTTTTAAATTTTTAAAAAAATTATTTTACAAAAAAAAATATCACGTGTCAGCTCCTTGGTGTGAACATGGCATTGTCAGTGTCACATGGCAATATAATGTCTTAGTGTCACCCTCAAATGTTATTGTCTTGATTTCAATTTAGTTCTCATATATATCCTTATGACTCAATTTAGTCTTTACTTATGTATCTCTGATTATATTTTAACCCAATTTTTTTTTAATAATTAGAATCTATTTTTTATAAAATTAAAAGTAATTAAGTATAAATATTTGTACAAAAATTCAATATTGATATTTATATGGAAATTTATTGGTAAAAGACATTTTATTAAGTCATTTTTAATAAAAAAATATTAGTATAACATTCATACAAATAAAAATTTTGGTTTAAAATTAGTGAGAGACAATATTGTTCTATTTTGAAAAAAAAAATAATTAACAAAATATGAGTACTTAATAAAAAGTAATTAGTAAAATAATATGTTAAAAAGTTATTTTTAATAAAAAATATTAGTATAACATTTATACAAATAATAAATTTAGTTTGAAATTAGAGAGAAACAATATAAATATCAGTAATTAATTTTGTAAAAATATTTATACTTAATTAGTTTTAATCTTATAAAAAATGGATTAAAAATATATTTTAATTATTAAAAAAATTGGGACAAAATAGAATCATATACACATAAGTAAGGATTAAATTGAATAAAAAAGACATATATGAAGAGTAAATTGAAATCAACACAATGACATTTGATAATGACACGGACACGTAGTATTGCATTGTCACGTGGCACTAACAATGTCACGTGTCACACTAGGGACCTGACACATTACATTTTATATTTTTGCAAAAAAAATAAAAATTCATAAAAAAAATCTTAAAAAAAATTAAAAAATCACTTACTCATACATGGTACATCGTGTTAATATTTTTTGTCTAAAAAAGACCTAATTGAAATATTTTTTCAAAAATTGGGATGCAATTGACACTTTTTTTAAAAATAGATACCAGATTGATACATCTCTACCAAATTGGGTATCATTCGAGTAATTAAACATTATTTTTAATTAAAAAAAAATTAATCAATCAGTTAGAAGCATGTTGATTCGTCTTTGATCTGCCAGTTTGACGAATTACCTTGCAGACCGCTTTTACGCTCCTTGTAATTTATAACTACTAAATATTTTAAAAATTTACCCCACATACACATATTTTGTTTCGCTAAAAAGCTACTGATGCATATATCTCTCATCATCATTTCGTATTTCTCTATGAATTTGAATTAGTTGATAAGTTTCTAATGTTATCTCCCTTCTAAAAAGAAAAAAAGTTATAAAAACTATTTTTCTACAATGTCATAGAAAAAGAAAGTGATTGTAGTCATTTATATGTGATGAAGAGAATATTATTATAATATACAACAACTTTATGCTGTGAATACTGAAAAAAATCAACAACCACAAGGCTATCAACATAGACCGTCATTGTTTCCATCAATAGTTCCCTAAAAGTGATACTTATTTAGTCCACTATGTTACCATCTGCCCCTCTTTCTCTTTTCAATTCGCAATTAAACTTTAACATATTCACACTCATTCAAGTTTCCTGGCATAGGATATATTTAAGTCATGGGAGTTTAAATTCTAGGTTAAACAGAAATAAGAGTTAAGATTTTAGATCCAAGATGATTCTTAACTAGTGTTATCTTAAATGTATAAAAAGTCCTTGTTTAGAACTACAAACTTTTTTTATGCTAATTTTTTTAGTACTAAAATAATAAATGATTCTGCATAAAAAATAGTTTGAAAAATATATTTAAAATAAAATTATGATATACTTTAATCTAAATTGTTTTATTAGTGAATAAAAAGATTTATTTTTAAATTTGTTTTAGGATTCTCGACCCTTTCAATCATCTTTGATTTTTATATGGTGATTTCTTTTCAAAATGTTCGTTATCCTTTTCATTATATTTTCCTTTATCTTATGGTCAAAATCAAAGTTGTGATCTACTTTTTTCATTTCAAATATTTTCTTTTATTAAGGGTGATAAGACAGGTCAATCTGATCCGTTTTGGTTTAACCCAGGATATTAATGACTTGTTAAAAATGGACTATCAGACTTAGTCAAACTAATTTTTATTTTGACTATTTAAATTGATGGATTAGATGAACCAGAATAAAATTGACTGATAGATTAAAATCTTCAACTCAACCCATTTTTTTAACATGGACTACGAGAATTTGTCAGTAAAACCTAACCTATTTTGTCACTCTTACTCTTTTATCTGCTTTGTACATATATTCCATTTGTTAATTTCCAAAAAGGATGAAGTTAAGAATATGCCATTTCCACCTTACATGGCGCGCAACAAACACTTTTTTTTGTTGAACTTTTTGGAATAGATGTCACCCATAAACGCATACAAATTCAAGCAGAATAATACGACAAAATAATTGCGACATATCGGAATAATTTCACAGAAATAACATATTTAAGTGCTGGTCAAATTCGGTGACGGAATAATAACCAATTTTTTAGTTACATAATTAAGAGAATTACAAACATAGAATAGAACATGCAGCTTGAAATCAAAGAATTTGATTCCATGTGTGTGGAAATCAATTGATTCTCATAAAAGTTGGAACAAAATCCAGAACTTTCATTCTCTTCGGACTTTTCAGCTCATTCAATACAAGGGCATCAATTCCTGCTAATACACCGCGTAATCTTTTCTTTGTAGCATAATACAAATGTTATAAAAAAGGTTACTTGTATAATATAATTCATATAAAAATTTCATACAATAGCACTTTTGTGTTAATTTTATTTAATTATTATTTATTGCATGACAACGTAATAATAAATAAAGATTTTGTATATATATTATTTGAAAATCTCAAATTTTAAAAATTATTAACAACTAAAATAATTTCTAAATTTATCATAAATTGATCTCTGAACTAGTCACTAATATTAGTTATAAAAAATTTTAGCTAAAAAAAAATTGTTTTCTAAATTTGTATCAAAATTGGTCATTAATGAAACAAATTTAGAAACTAATATTTTTGATAGTTAAAATTTTAATAACTAATGTTAATGATCGAGACTAATTCGTTATAGTGATTATTATTTTTAATTTTTAAAATTAGTAATTAATATTTTTTTTCGTGTATGATAGTAAAAAATATTTTGAATTTAGGCATATGAATGATGGCGAAAACAGAGGTAAAAAATGGAATGATAACATGTTGATACAATAACCGGTCCAAGCTTTTATTAACACAAGGGTTAAATATGTTTTTGGTCCCTTAACTTTCAGTGAATTTTGGAATTAGTCCATTTCGAAACTTGGGACCAATTTAGTCCTCAATCTTTCGAAATACGTGGATTTAATCCTTTTAATCAAATTTTGTTAATTTTGTTTGACATTTCAAGCTTGTTTCATAACAGTATTTGACTTAACATTAGAGCATAAATGTATCAAACAGTATAAACAACTCAAATATAATCCTGAAATGCGTATGAAACATCAAATAAACCTAACAAAATTTTATTAAAAGGACTAAATCCACGTATTTCGAAAGATGAAGGACTAAATTAGTTCAAAGTTTCGAAATGGACTAATTTTAAAATTCACTGAAAGTTAAGGGACTAAAAACATATTTAACCCTTAACACAAAAATTAATAGCACCGATTTCTTGACAATTTGACAAGTTGTGGAAATCTTTAAGAGATTTCCTTTTTTTTTTTGTTAACAATATTTCTTTTCTTAACTTATAACGATATTTTGATTTTGATTTTTATCTTAAATTTGATCTTGTTAGATCTTTATACTTAAAAAATCTATGCATACAACTTTTTTCTTCAGTTAACTAATTATTAATTTGAGAAACGACAAATAATATTAGATGCAATCCATATTTTGACGTAATAGGATCAAAGTTTAAGATGAAAAAAAATCATATTATAATTTAGGACAATAAAATATAATTAACATTTTATTTTTCGATCTTAAAGACATCCATCAAAGCAACCTCAAGCATTAGAGGTCATGGTTGTGATTAACTCATAAATTGATGTCTAATAAATTACATATATTCCCAATTGCAGAAGGCATTATGTGAATCAGGAAAAAACGCACCATTGTTATAACCATTATATGCTCTTAGTCATATATGTCTAACATGAATTGGTTTTAAAGAAAGTATTTCCGTATCCTCCATTCAACCAAAATCCTGAAATTCGTCCACTGATCCCACCTCATCATCATTTATTTATTTTGTCCTTCAACTTTTACCCTAAATCATCAAAGGCAACTCAATTCGTGCTAATAAAAAGAAGGGTTTATTAAATACAACATTTTTTAATGCGAACAATTAAAACCCTTTTGTCTAAAAGAACAATATAGGTTAATCTTCGTAGGACAACTTTCCAAAATACAATTATGGTTTATAATATGAGCAAAACAGATATATAAACTTATAATACAAGTACAGGCAGTATGAGAATTTTTTTCTTCTCAATTGGTGCCCTGGAGGATTGAATGGAAGAAGTAATTGGGAATGATTTGAGGGTTGGTAATGCTATAATTTCAGCTTTATAGGGGTTTTTAATGCTACCCTTTCTGATAAGAGCTGCCAAGGTAGTCTCTTCAAGGCTCTAAAGATGCCTTTACCTTATAATAGAGTACATTTTCAGGATCAAAGTGTTCGCCATGTTCCCTTTATCAACCTACTTGAACCTAAAATAGATCATCGGGCTATAGAGAAATTAAAAGGCCATGGGACAAATCACTTATTTCAAGAAGAGCACTTCTTCCTGAACCCTTTTTTCTTCCTGCACCTCCATATAATATTTTAACCCATCTTACCCTGAATAAAAATATATTAAAAATTTTAAATTTCTTTCATTTTTTTCTCATCCATCACCAATTTCATCTTCACAAAACTATTTTTGGATTGACCAATCCGAAAGGTACTCCCGAATCCACGAGTGTATACCAATTATCTAATCCGGCATATAAATTTATATACTGGATTGAGTAATCCAGTATACACTTCCAAATCTTGTAATGCATATGGATTGGCCAATCTGAAAGTGCATGCATTTTTGGTTTTTTATTTAGGTTTGATATGTGTGGGTTGTTATGCATGTCCCAAAGCCTATAGTATGTTCATGTCGAGAAATATAGACTCTATTGCTTCCGAGTGATGAAGGAACAACAATAGAGATAATGTATGTGCAACTAGCATTCGAACAAATTCCCCCATATGTCCAACATGTCCAACTGGCGTAACAAAATGGATAAATAATGATTTTGAAAGAGGCTATCATTATACTTCTTTTAGGCCTTAATCAAAAGATAAAAAAAATCTCCTCAACTATAGAATTCAAGAAGCCAAAGCAAAATCTAACAAAAGTATCAAACTTAAAACCTACACAACATACTCGTGTTATCCCTATGATATTTGTTTGAAATGCCAAAGAATTTAACAAGATAAAATCTCAAACCAAATTATTTGATTTATCATGTTGTGATACCAATGTACATTTAAAACTTCAACTGAATAGATGTAAGTGATGCACACAACCATTGAATGTAGCCAGATAAATAGAACTGATGCACATTATCATTTTCATGTTTGTAATTGTTGGTATCTACATACAACCTTGACACATTATTGTTGATAATGTTCTCAAATAGAAGTTGTGATATTATCTTGACAATTATAAACAACTTTAATTACCAATAAGAAAAAAAAAAGAACATGCACTTCCAAATTGGTTGATTCAACATTGAATCCGAAAATGTATACTAGATTACTCAATCCGGTATGTAAATTTAAATACCAAATTGGTCAATTCAGTATATATTACTAGATCAGAAATACATATGAAATTGATCAATCCAATATGTAAATGTACATAAATAGATTGGATAATGAGACATACACTTCCGAATATGGAAGTGTATTCCAGATGGACAAATAAAAAAAAATTGAGAAAATGAAATTAGTGATGGGTGAAGAAGATGAAGATTGCAACATGAAGGTTAATAGAGACTTCGTGTGAAGAAAGAGAAAAAAAAATAGGATCTTTAATATATTTTTATTCCGAGATAAGATGGATAAAATATTTTATGGAGGTGCCGAAAGAAGAAAGGATGCAGGAAGAAATGCTCTGTCAAGAACGAGACTTCGTGACGGAAAAGGAATAAAATTTTGTCCATGTTTAGAAAAAAAGTAAACATAACCTTTCTTGAAAAATATCTCTAAGAATATACTAGAGTAAACATTTTTTTTCAAAGAAAACTAAGCCTAAAATGCAGAATTTTTAAATTAATATTTTTCATTTTAAAAAGTAACATTTATTATTTAAATCTATGTCACGTGTTAGTGGTTATGATATAACACATTATTTTACAACTGATCTAATATGGAATGAACTCTCATATTTGTAAGCTGCCTACAAATTAGACCTGTGCAAATATGTTTCGTTTTCAGTAATTCAGTAATAAAAAAAACTAAATCAACTTTAAAAAATAAAAGAAGCTTTCACTTGTGCATGCTGGTTTACATGAAATCCTAAAATAAGTTGAATTAAAAAGACTTTTGTAATATGAACATATAACTAATTTTTCAAAATTACATTATCTTGACGTTTCAGCTGTTACACTGCATGCATCTTAATTTTAGTGTGAACATGACATAATTGTATATTTGATTGGCAAGGAAAGAGAAGCTAAATATGCCCCTTTGCTAGTCTTTCTCCCTAGCCAAAATTACCTACCTAGATTTGTTGTTCAAAATATTCAGCATTTGCTTAATGAAGAGTAAAAACATTAGGCCAAATTCCGAGCTATGCTAACCCCCCGAAGGTCCCAAGAGTCTGTGCCAGCAATCTAGTCAGAGCGAAAATGGGTTTCCATTGAAATAATATAAAATCAATCACATGATCACATCCACTACGCGATGCAGGATATTGTACTAAATATATTCAACAACTTATGAAAATTTTGGTTGGAGCAAAATTTTACCTAATGGCTCAGTTATGTATACAATTCTATTCATCCCCGTATTTTAGCTTTTTCTTTTGCTTTCTACGCTGATCACGCAAACCTGGAACAACAATGCCAGAATTTTTAGTGTTTTCACTAACGTGAAGCATAAACGTTAATCAGGGAAATTAATAACTAATTTAGTAAGGAAAAGACATTTAAGATTAAAACTCACGTTTTTTCTCCTCTTTTCGCTTCCTTTTTAAATTCTCCACATTTCTCTGTTTTCCGGCCAAATCCTTGATATCCATTCGCACCTGCGAGGAAAAAGGGTGATGAGTAAAATTTCAATCAAGTCATATGATAGTGTGATTTGAAGATTTGTTTTAGGGCTTAGTAATTAGCTCTAGTCCATGTTTTTGTCAGTTACAAGCTGGTGTGATGCCTTTAAATTTCAATCAAGTTACTGTTTATGCCAAGTACGGATTACTCTTCGCCTATTTGCACTTGGCAACCAAATCGGAATGCCATGCCACAGACAACACGGATGCAAAATTTGTTTTGTGACCAAGTAATATCTAGTGTCAGCATCCAAATGCGTGCCAAGACAGTGACCTCCAAATCACTATTGTTAAAGAGCAGGAAATTAAAAAAATAAATAAAAAGAAAGGAGTAATTAGTCTCCCTATGGTTTTTGCAGCATCGAATATTAGAAAACACATTTTAGAAACTCTAGTTTTGCACTACCTTGAGTGTGAAGCAGGAAGGAGAAGAATCGCTCATCATCACTTTCATCTTCACAAGGTTTCTAGTATTCATATTTAGTTTAAGTCCTCTTTACGAGGGGACTGAAGTTATTTGGTTATTGATAATGTTTTAACCTTGATTGAATTATTCTATATACATTTTCCCTTGTTTTGGCTATGTTTTGGACTTCACAGGTAGTTTCACCAAAGGAAGTTGTTCATAACATAGGTAATTCAAATAGTAATTTATCTATTATGAAGTCTCGGATCATAATCAACTAATCAAGTGAAATAGGACCCTATTGTTTTTATCTTTATTAACGCCTTCTTAATGTTCGTTTAAATTCCTAAATGAAAAATTCCAAAAAGATGTAATCTTTCAAAATTGCATTTTTATGATTTGAGCTTCCTTCATACCAAACATAAACGTCTGTAGATAGTTGTTCCACTTAGGAAGTGGTACTTAAACATAAATAATACCTAAGGAAAATACTTAGTACTAATAATTTTACTATACACACAACTTTAAGCAGTTATAAATTTCCATATATTAAAAAGGGGCAAAAGGATAAACAAAACGAACAAAAATATTAGCTCAATCTTAATGTAAGCTGAACATTATACTACTATAAATAAATTCCATACGTTTCTGACCCAAGAAGCTAGAGTCCACTCTTACAAATAACGAGTTAAATTTGGATTAACTAGCAATATAGAACTGCTATGCACTATCATCAAATTATACACTACAACGTTATAGGGGTGGGTTCATTGGATAGTTGTTACCAAAGTCAAACTATTTTAATGATTTGGGTGTAAATACATGATCAAGTCAAATCAAATTCTGTGTACATCTACCATGCTTCCTAGAATTAACCACTTTAGAAGAGCATTTCTCATATCCAAGAGTATGAAAAGATAGCCAAATGAATCCTGAGCTTAGACATCAGGCAAGCAAATCTCATTTGTTGTCAGAATTTCAACATCCACAACATAGCTCAATGCAAATTGCTAGTGTATGAAAAATGTTAAAATATTAGTATACCTCTTCGCCAGCACTTCGAAGAGCTTGAAGTGCATCCATGCAATCTTGACCAATCACAACCAATTTTCCCTTTTTGCCTAGAGTAGAACCCTGGTGATCACTTAGTTTTTGCCTTGCTAACTGTTGCAATTGCTCCTGCATGAGGGGTGTGACACCAGACTGGGAAGAGAGTAATACATTAGAGTCTTAACCTAAATCCTTCAAGGTAAAAGTTGAAAGAAAAAGAAACTATGGAAAAACATGTTCAAAATAATGTCTAAACAATTTTAAAATATTAAGGGATATATGACATCAGTGAACATGCCAACCTTAGGCATTATCCGATTTTAAAGTCCCAACAATCCTTTTTCATTATAAAGAAGTATTAAACCTATACAAGTTGTGTACAGATAAGGTAACAAGTGGACTGGTACTTGGAATATAATTATGATTTTTTAAGACACTGGAACTTATATGGGCCACATCCTAGTAGCATGGTAGAAGTTTTTTTTTAAGTCCTTGGTAAATTGCATCTTCCAACCAATTTGCAACTTCACCCATATTACTAGAAGCAGCCCAATCCAACTTTAGGATAAGTTGAACTAAAACATAAGATCAATAGTATATATATATATATATATATATATATATATATATATATATATATATATATATAGATAGATAGATAGATAGATAGATATCTGCAATGCATTATAAAATTTTAAAATCAATATCCTTATGCTCACTACCTCCTCCTGCCTTCCCGTTGCACCAGCCAGTCAATCACTGTGCTACTTCTAAATAATATAAAAAAGCAAGTGCATAGTGAAATAAAAACAAAATAAGAATAATACCCCTGCTAAATACCGATGTGAAAATGATTTTGATTGTAATGGGCGAGAAATCAGCATATTGAGCTCCTGCAATTTGTGGGATTTATAAAGCATTAAATAATTTGGAACTCGTGGGGATAACAAGTATACATAATTTCAATTTTTCAGGTGAATTTCAAACCTCCTGCAATTTTTTCAATTGTCTAGAGCTAGCTTTCATTTGCTTATGTTTGTTCACTTGCTCCTCTTCACTGTCATAATTTTCAGTAACTAATTCAACTGCACTAGCATTCCGATCAAACCAGCTTTTCTCCGCCTTTACCTACAATAAGAAAAATAAAGATAGAAAAGGATAAAATTCCTAACATGAAAAATAGACAAGGATATAACCTAATAAATCTACAACTATACTCATCATAGATCCAATATAGAGGGAATGTAAAAAAAGAGGTAACAAAGAAAAACATAAAGTTAACTGTTTAACCTGGAAAAGTAATGACATATAAGAAAATATGCCGGAGGGTAATTGAATTCAAAATCAATTTCAATCATATACAAAAACGAAAAATTCAAAGGTAACTTAATTTGTTCAAGTAACTAACAGGAGTTGCATGAATAAAGTCCGAACACTAATCAGCATGAATTTAGGTGTGAATCAGTATACCTGGGAATCCTTCCTTGTTATCTTGTCTATTTGTCGTGCAAGAGACAGTCTTTTTAGGACCTCTGGCATGTAAGAGTTCTCTAAAGGAAACCGCTGAAAGTTATCCTGTACATATATGACCAAGACCATGAAACAGCATGAATTACTGACTTATTTCACATAAAGAATATTTAAATTTATTTCATTTTCTTCAAAAACATATCTTATCTAATTTCATGAACTGTTTAATGTCTCTACTATAGATGCTTGAATTAAACCAAAAGGCACCTTAGAAAATGATTTGCACAGTGAAGCAAACTTGGACGTATCTCTTGGTGATATTAAAGCAATGCTACAACCTTCAGCGGAGGCCCTGGCTGTTCTTCCACTTCTATGAACATAAACCTAAAAATAAGAAACAAGTTTGAGATATCACATATATAAATATAAGAATCAAAGAAACAAAGTATTGCATACCTCTGCTGAATGTGGAAGCTGATAGTGGACAACAGTTCTAACACCAGGAATATCAAGACCCCTGGCAGCAACATCTGTAGCAACAAGTATGCCATTTTCATTTTCCCGAAAGCGATCAATGGCCTACATTAAACCAGCATGCAGACAACAACAAAATGGTGAGGGAAATAAAACGCAATATTCAATTAAATGGATAAATTACTCAGTAATAAGATAATTAATGTAATCACAATTTCAAGCATCTGAGTGTCATGCCCCATGAAAGGAGAGACAAATTAGATCCATACAATACACATATGGATGGATAATACACACTCAAGATACGAATAACTAGGTTCACTTTATTTGCAGAAAAAACAAATAGGAAAATAAGTCGAAGAGCATTAGTTGATTAAATCCTCAAAACAAGAGTTTGGACTCAGGATCTTATAGTTTATTTTCTTTCATTAATCACTATCAAAGATTTCTTTGAAAATCATATGAACATACAAAGCTCTAAAGCCAAGTCTTTTTATCAGAAACCTCGCTTTAAGGAGAATCACATCATGCAATTAATTGGAACAATTGCAGTCGGATATTCTACTTTTATTACACTTCAGTATTTTTGGGATTCCTAAATAATTTTGATAATACACTATAAATAATTCTTCATGCTCTTCTCTTATGGTATCAAGAGCAGATTCTTCGTAGATAAAAACCATCACATTTAATGACCTACAACCCCAGAAAATATTGAACAGTCTGTCATTCATAAGCCAAATAGGTACCCAATATCCGTGACTCTTGCTCTTACCTTTTTTCCTGTGCAATGATGTTTAAGAGGAATAGGATAAACACAAACGACCTTCAGCAAGAGGCCTCATATTGATCATTATATTGATGTTTGTTATGTGTTGTTCTACTTCAGAATCTATTGAAATTTGTAACCCTTGTTTAAGATGGCTTATGAAATAATTGACATTAAAGGGGTTTTGGGAATAGAGGAAGAAGAGAGAAGGAATGAAAATAAAACACTAAACTGATTTTAACCTAGATGTATTTCAATACAATAAATGCAAATAAAATCATAGGTGACCCCAGGTAAGTGGCAAAGTTGTGCTTTGGCAACCGGTTGATCATGGATTTGAATCCAGACATCCCATTTGCGTATGCAAGAGTACCGCTGCATACAATGACCCTTCAACATAGTGAGGAGCCCTTCTAGGTGAGGGGTACATTAGTTTTTCCTATACACTAATAAAATCCAGAGCACAAATCCTTGTTTATGCTTCTTAGTTAAATTGTAATATAAATTAATTATGCAAACAAATCTTGATAAGGAAACACATTAACCAATCCTAAAAAGAAGGGGGAAATAGAACTAACCCTAGTGAATAATCTAACATATTATAAGACATTTTTATATATTCTACAGAATAATATTGAGGTTTTATCAGCCCTTGGGCATGTCATGTCCTAATTTAGAAGGGCTTTCAATGGTTCTAAAAACCTTGCTACCAAGGAGGCCAAACTATGTGACACTGAGAATAGTGTGCAGTCCTTCGGTACATTTAGTTGGAGCTGAATATACACCCATATTTGAAGATACTTTGCTGCTTCTCAACTTTAAAGGAGATTAGATGTGTTTCTGACCTCTTTACGGATGTGCAAATGGTTTTTATTGAAGGAAGCTTCAACTTCTGATGAGTATAATGATTCGCGAATGGTTTGACATCTGTTCTATTCTTTTAACGGTAAGTATGGGGCAAAAAGTTGAAAAAGTACACCTTTATTGCAGATACAACTTTCAACCAATGATAAAATAGAACATTGCATTCTATTGAGAAACAGAATTGTACTCGATGACTCAAAGATTATGTATGGTGCTAAGAATTCAAGAGCACAACTCTATGGCAGATGCAACATTCATCGAATGATAAAAAATAACTTTTCCTTCTATCGAGAAATAGAATGCTACCTGATGACTTAAAGCTGACCTATACTATCTAGAAGACCTTGAAGCATAGAACTGGGGTAGAATGGCAAAGGATAAGGGAGAGTATAGCCCAATCCTACAAGGAATATTCTGGCCATATTCCCATGCAATGTGAGGAGGGTTGCATAAGGTTTAAAAAGAGAAATGTTACATGCCAACTCAATGTGGGGAATCTAAACACAGCCCTCTTACCCAAGCCTAGACACTGGGTGCTCAAACATTAAGACTGGAATCGTATTCAGAACCAACCAAGCTTGAACTATTAGGTTAAGACACAAATAGTTGTACATTATAATTCTATCATGTGCCCTAACGCAAGACCACCTTGAGCATGAGGTATCCTTGATGTAGAGCTTTTGTTGTTAGAAGAATGAAGAACAATAACTTCTAGACAACCACAAAGGTTCTAATACCATTTCAGAAACTAACCAAGACTAACTCAAGACCAAAAGCTAGCTCTAGGAGGTAGGAATGCTCAAGTTTTTCAAGGAGTATTTTGGCTGTATGCCAAACCAATGTGGAGAAGATCATCAAATCTTATAACATATATTTTGATTGCATTCTAAATCAATGTGGTTAATCTCAACACACCTCTCATTCCTGGAATTTGGACATGTATGACATGATTTTAGAAAAAATCAGAATCTGCAAATGACCCCATTTCAGGACCAGATAAGCTCCAATACTGTATTATGAACCAATTATCCCATAAACTTTTAACTATTTGGATGATGAGAATGGTTTAATGTTACACTTAATGGGACACAAACCTTCAATCGTGCTCGTTGCTGCATTTGAGCATGAAGAGTCCAAACATTGATTCCAAGAATGCGTAATATGGAAGAAATATGACGTAAGGCTGCAATTGACGTGCAGAAAACTATGGTGCGACCTTGTCCATGGACAGTCAAAATATAATACAAATATGCATCTTTATCTTCTTCTTTGCATCTGTAAAAAACAATTAATGTTGATCATCAAACAAAACCGACATTTCATGTCATAGCAAACTTTACTTTTTGACTTTGTCATCAATAATAAGGTTTAGCAAAAATGCTCAACAAGAGACTTTGGAATTTAGCAGAAATGCTCAATGATAAAGTAAAACTTTATTTGCACAAGGAGGAAAAATTAGCATGTGGCCCAACAGGTGATGTAATCCAACACAACAGTAGGCTTAAAAGAAAAACAGCACCAAATTCAATAGCGAGTTCAGGCTGATAAAAAAAATAGCAAATTTAATAAAAAATAATTTTGTTATGTCACTAAAATAATATGTATTCTAAAACACTCAAGTTCTAGTTCTAGAATTTAGATATGAGTTTACATACTCAATAAATGACTCCTCAAGCTTAGCTGCTAATATAGATGGATTAGTAAGATCAATAATTGCAGCATTGGATCTCATTCCTGCACGCTCAGAAAGAGTTTCGATTGAATTCAATCCATCTGTTGATGATTGCTTTTTTTGACTTGAGCCACGTTTTAGCTTCTTGCGAAAATCAGCAGACAGTGCAACAGTCGCTGAAAAAACAAGTGTTTGTCTTTTCTTTCTTTGGTAACTAGAAACTGTAACACAACCTTTTTGTACATTTTGAGAATTATCTTCAGTGGAGATGTTGGACATGGGAAGCATATCAATTATAGACTGCAACTCCTTAAAATGACCACTTTGTACCATCCGATCAGCCTCATCAAGCACAAAGAAAGAGAGTGAATGTAACTGCAAATAAACATGGCCGACATCACAAATGACTTTCAATCAATACAATATGAAGTACATAAATGCATTTCTTTTATCAGCTTGCATCAATCCTGCAGCAGTCATGTATCAATAATGAAACAGGCATCTGTAAAAATGATATCAAACAACAACCAGCATGCAAAAGTTGTCATTAAACAGTACAATTTTTAACTATGAATGAGCAACATATTACTCTTGGAATGATCTAGGTCATATATACTGGCATGCTTAATCATGGCTTGTAAGGATAAAAAATTGTGCAAGAGCCTATTACTTAGGGGCTCTTTGTATTCTTCTGATTTCATTATTTTTCTATTTAATCGTTCAGATAAGTATCTTATAGTTTTCTAAAGTACTTTTCCGCTTGTCAAGTATACAATGCATTATTATTCATCGAAAAAGTTATTGATTTGCATACAGTGATACTCAAACTTCTCAATGCATGGCATTGGCAGTTACCTCAACTAGATGTTTTTCTCCAGCTGACATAAGTTCCCATAACCTCCCTGGAGTTCCAACAACAATCTCAGGCTTTGCTTTTAAAAGTCTCTCCTGCTTTTCTGCTAAAATCCCCCCAACTATAGGGGTCACCCGAACATTAATATACTTAGCAACAGCTTTCAGATGATCCGTGACCTGAAAAGGCAATTAAAAATGAGAAAGTCATTGTTAAAGGATCGGTACACCATATCTCCTCATCTTATCATGATTTTTTTCCCTGTTTAATTGGGATTAGTGAACATATTCTAAGTAACTTGGGTTTTTGTGAACATAGTAAACACATCAATACATTGTAACTTAGTTTGGTTACTATATTTCCTTATCTTTTAATCGGTGGCACTTAATTCAGCTTTCAAACATTTGAAATCCAAGATACCAGAATTTTTGGATGACCCATATTTTAATATAACCAAGAAAATCTCACACCAGTTACTGCAAGTGTTCTTAACGTCTAACTCAGTATTTTTTTAATGAATCCAAATTCCAGATTACGCAATACAGTTGCCAGCGACCAGGAGGTTCCATTTTGTTTATGTTCCATTAGATAACTATGACCCACCAACCCTAATAAAAGTTTATCGTAAGGATTGCTATAAGTAAATCCCATCTGAGTTACTCCTTCTAACGGACATAGAAAATGCTAAAAAGTTAAACCATATCAGACTATTAATAAGTTTGTAACTACTACAAACTACAAACCCAACATAAAAGCTCTCACTTCTCACCTTAATTGTATAAAACAAATATATAAACCTCACTGCAACAATCAAGTATTTTTTTGACAACTATGAAAAATTGAGAAAAGCCTTGCAAGTACCTGAAGTGCAAGTTCTCTAGTTGGAGCAATAATAAGAGCCCTCAAAACTCCTTTAGGAGAATACTTTCCAGGTTCTTCAACCATGTTTGCATCCTTTTCTCTCTCCTCCAAAATGCGTTGCAAAATGGGCAAACCAAACGCCAGTGTTTTACCAGATCCTGTCTCTGCAGCCCCAACAACGTCCTATCAAATGCACACAGAATAATTTTATTAAATTTAATTGGATATAAACCAAAACAGCACCCTGAAGAATAGCTTCAAACAACCTTCCCTTGATGAGCAGCAGCTGGAATGCAAGCCTTCTGTATTGGTGTTGGTTCCTTGAAGCCAAGCTTGTAAATTGCTTTCATTAGGAGAGGGTGAAGCCTCAACTCATTCCATGCATAAAATTCAGTTTCATCACTGTCCTCTTCACCGTTACCATCTTCCACATTAGCATCTAAACCTAGAAGCAGATATAACCATTAGCAAAATGCATCTTTCTTGTCTTCAATTTATAACATTGCACAAGAAACTCCCATTTCAGTAATCAACAAACTCACATTCAACCATTCTAACACATTCACGTACACACACATATATACATAGAATTTCAAATTAATTGATTAATTTGAAACTAAAGAAGAAATTACCAGCATCTGGCTGCTCAACTTTCTGGCCATCCGTAGCATCCTTCTTTTTCGTCTTCTTCTTCTTCTTCTTTTTCTTCTCTTTAGCCTTCACACTCTCGTCCAACTCAGCTTCGACCTCGTCACTACTAGCACCATCAACTTCATCTTGCTGCTGTTTCTTCACATCTTCATTCTGTATAGATTTTTTCTTCTTCGTCTTCCTCTTGCCATCTTCAGGTTCAGGAATATCCAAACCATACTCCGCCTCATCAATCTCCTCGAGCGAAAGAAAACCTGCGCAACGCAAAAACACGAACAAAATAAAATAAGCAGAAAATGGCAAACCTACAACAAACACTGTTCTTACAAGGACGCCAATGCAAACAAACTAAACATTCCGCTGAATCAGCAAGAATACAAATGCTTAAATCTCAAGTTTAGTTAATAAAATCCACACATTAAATAAAAAAAAAAAAGTAAAAAAAAAAAAATTTGTTTATGAGAGCAAACCTCCTTCGAGTTCGTTGGTGCCAATGAACAAGGAGAAAGCGCCATCGTCGTCGTTCTGAGGAAGAGAAGAGTTCCACGGAAGCGAGTTCAGACGCTCGAGTTCAGGATCGCTTCTTGCCACAGTGCGTTTCCGCTTCAGCTTCTTCAGAGAAGAGGTTGCTACCGCTGCTGCTTCCATGGCGCCGTGTTTTCAGTTTTTTTCCGTAGATGCGCTTATTTCCCTTCGGTGAACGAAGCCACTGTGCAACAAGCAAAGTTGGGCCCTATATCTGGTTTTCGCCTTTATTGGGCTTTATTAGTTCGTCCGCTACTATTTACACTCCCCTTGGAGAAAAGGATGCGTTAGTGTAAAATGTGAGTGTATTGGCATTTTTTGATCTCTAATTCGTTAAGGTTGACTCTATTATCTCTACCTACCATTTCACTACTTTTTTTACCTCATATTTTGTTTCCTACATTTTCTTCTTCTTGCATTTTCATAAATTTCTTCTTGCAATCCCACAATTTTCTTAGTTCAAATTGTGTGGGATTTATAATATAAATTTTACATTTTTATTGAACAATTTAAAAAATGTATCTTTTTATTTTATATTCTGAAATATATAATTTGAAATATAATCTTTTATATTTCAGAATACATAATTAAAAAGGATAGATTATGTATTTTAGATTGTACAATTAAAAGATAATAATTTACTTTGTCAATAAATCAATTTTTTTTATTCAATGTGATTTCTATGTATTTTTAAAAGGGATTCAATGTGATATTTTTTATTATATTGTTTAGAAGATAATAATCTAACATTTTTGTTCTTGTAGGGTAGAAATATATGTTTACAACTGATCTTTTCAAAAAAAAGTTTTATCTTTAAGAGGTGTCTTGGAAAGATCTTTCCAATACCCAAAATACTTGTAAAAATACTTTGACACTCAAATTAAATATGTGTGTAAAATAAATACGTAATAATTATTTCGTGAACATTACATTATTATTTATAATAGTTTTATTCTAGATCGTCATCTAAGTTGACACCTTTCTTAGACAATTTAGAATTTTGTTAATTCAGCTTATTCGTTAATCCTTTTATCAATCGTACTAACCTTTATCTGAGAATCCAACATGATTGAGATATGTCTTCCTATTATGACGGCCGATGTTAGTAGATATGATTTTGTCTTGGGTTAATTACATTATTTTGGTCATATATGACACAATTTTCTAATACAGTTAATCTCTTTTACAAGTTTATGATCCAATGTCAAGTACAAGATAAAAAAAAAAAAATAACTTACAAGAGATCATATTAAGTCTTTCTAAAAACATAGGTACCATATTGAATAAAAAATATTAATATAAATATAAGAACTAAAAATGCTATTAAGAAAAAAAATATTTTAAAAATTAATCTATTCAAGACATATAAACGATGTACGTGGTTGTCTCTTGTAATCAACCCTCACCGTTGCACGTGCACCTCTTGTTTGTTGTTGATAAAGACAATAATATTGCAAATAGTCACTCTTTTTTTTTTCTCTGAAATAATTCAGAAAAGAAACATTTTGTGTTGTATAAGAAGTGGTTTTTTATTTGGTTGAAAAGAAGAAGAGGAAAATGAAATGATAATTCATGGTCAATAATTTGGAGCAAGAATGAAGAGTGAGTGTGATAATGTCCATACCCATATGTCTGATTAACGAGTGTATGTACTAAAGACCAACACGCAGATATATATTTATTCTCATTCGTACCTTCTTCACACAGTCTTTGTCTGTGGTTAAGAAAATGTTCATTGCACATGTTTAATCAATACTCAATTAATAGCCACCAAATTAATGGAATCAGATCATATTCATGCAGAAAACCAGAAAACCAGAAAACCAGAAAACAGGTTTGGCCATAAGACAAACAAATTCTCCATGTCAGTTTCTCACTCTGCAACATATGCATGTTCATTTTTCTAGCTTCTATTTCTCTCTAGCATGCCTCTTCTGACATTACACTGTTACTTTTGAAATATGATGAAGCATTCAACACTCACATTATAAAATGCAATTAAATGTATGTTTTTAAACTTTTCATAATTTTCTGTGCAAAAGAAAATGTTAAAGATGTTTCAAAGAATGTATATTATTGGATGTTGCAATCTATTACCATCTCCACAATTAATATCATTACTAATACTAGGTTGTACTTGCAATTAAAATAAGAAGTAAAAAAGTTTGAAGTCATGACTACTTATCTGATATTTGTTTTTGAGAAAAAATATTGCGTTTAAATTTCTGGTTATTGATGTTCTTTTTTTAATTTTTTTAACTCGATTGTTAAAATAATCGAGGTAACAATGAGTATTCTTGAAAATGATAATAAATATATATTTTGAATCATGTAATTCGATCTAATAAATAATAAAGTGATTATATAAATTTTTGGGTTAAATATGATTTTGATTCTAGTGAAAATTAGAACTAGTTATTCTCCGAAACTTTTGTCGAATTTAACCCCTCAACTTTTAGATACTTTGGATTTAGATTTTAATCAAATTTTGTTATTTTTATTTGAAGTTTCAAATGCAGTTTAGGATAATATTTGACTTAACATTGAAGCAAAAATGTGTCAAACGAGTGTAAACGACTCAAATATTATCATTAAATATGTTTGAAATTTTTCAGAAAAACTTAACGAAATTTAGTTAAAAGAATTAAATTCATACATTTGAAGAGTTGAGAGACTAAATTGGTTTAAAGTTTCAAAGATAGACTAATTCCAATTTTTCCCAAAATAAAGTTAAGGGACCAAAAACATATTTAACCTATAGAATATGAACTTTAATTTTTGTTTTTTGCCTCTTTTAAGGAATTACTACCTTGTCTGTTTAAGTTTACAAGATATTAGAGAAGAAGAATATATAATGTTTTTTTATATTACATAATAAAGGGTTAAATATATTTTTGGTCCTTTAACTTTAAATGAAACTTAGAATTAATCCTTTTTGGAAACTTTGAACCAATTTAGTACCTCATCTTGAAAATGTGTGGATTTACTTTTTTAAACCAAATTTTTGTAAGCTTATTTAACGTTTCAAATGTGTGTATCAGCTAATATTGAAGTGAACATGTGTTCAAACAGTGTAAACAAACTAAAATACTATAACGAAAAGTGTTTAAAACGTTAAATAAACTTAACAAAATTTGATTAAAAGGAAAAAATTTATGCATTTAAAAAGTTGATGGACTAATTCTAATATTCACTACAAGTTGAAGGACCAAAAACATTTAATCCTATAATAAAATGTGTTTTTAGTCCATGTGAAACACTAATCAACTGAACCAATTCTTCAACACAAAAGCAACAATTAGTTGTTTTCATTTTGACGTAAATTTTTGAATCTTTAATTGATTTTGGAAACCAAACACATAATTTAATTTCCATAATTCCTTTGGAACCTATATAATTAAAAATAATTGAAAATAAAAACTTTCAATTCTTAGTATTATATGCTATTAATCAACTATACATTCATCACTAATCACTTTACGTGATAGATACTAATATTATAATATAACATTGGTATGTGTTACAAAATAGTTCTTTAAGATTAATAAGATGAATATTTTTCACATAGAAAGAATACTAAGATCTAAAATAGTGACACCAAATTTGGATGTATCAAATCAAAGAAAAATATTTTATAAAAATCTAAAACCAAAATCCAAATATTTTTATAAAACTGTGACTTCAAATTTTATAAAGAAAAAAAATATCGACTCAAAATTATATCTCGATCATTAATTAAGATAAACTAGAAATACGTTTAACTCTTATATATATAAAAGTTATTATTATTACATAATAAAAATAATGTATTTGTTTACTTTTAAATAAGTAAAAGATTTAAAATAAAATATATCATGAATAAATTATTTTTTGTATGACATTTGAATATAAAGGATAGAAAAATAAACGAACAATTATCATTACTTTTATATTACATTATTAAGTTTTTAATATACTAGTATCAATATTATAATTTTATTAGTTTTTTTCTTCTTTGGAAATAAAACCATATTTTGTGATATATTGTAAATTAAAGTTTATGAAAATCTTAAAAAGTTATTGAATTAAAGTCAAAATAATATTAAAAAAATCTATTGAAATAATAAAAATTATAAGCGTCTAATTAATAAATATACTTTATTAGAAGTATACAGTGTTAAAAAAGTTAAATCATTGAACGAAAAAGTAAAAATAATATTAAAATGGTAAATATTGATTGCTTAAATTAAAATATATTGAAACTAAAAAATTATAAATTTAAGCTATTTGTTAATTACCTTATTATATAAATATATATATATATATATATATATATATATATATATATATATAATCTAAAATTAGAAACCTCAAAATAATTTGTATCATCTTAATAGAAAATTAAATAAGATAATATTTAGAGAATCATTATTCGCAATCAAACTATCACCTCATTCTTTCTTCGTTAAAACTGTTAAATTTAAATAAACTATATAAATTATATTTTTCATATATAACCTCATGAAGATTTAAAAAGGTAACGTGATATATTTATAAAAAAAGATATTAATACCATTAAACAATTTAAGGAGAACAACCGAATATTTTTGTTATATAAAAACATTATATCTAAAAAAAATAATTTTTTCATATAAAAAATCATAATTTTGGTTTGTCATAAATATTATATATGTGTGCGTGTGTAAATTAGTACAATTTGTAATCTTTAAACCAATATTATAAATTTGTATTTCATTTAAATACATTTTCTATATATTTTGTTAAATTAATTTTAAATATGATTAGTTGAACTTCCATCCTAATGGTCTTTTATATAAAGAGTGACAATATGGGCCGGCTCAACCTATTTAGGCCCGTTTCGTACTTGGTCCGAAAAATATGAACCGGATTGACGCATCTTGCATTGAAAATGTGGACTAAAAATTCTGACTCGCTTACATACGTTTTGGTTCGCAGGTTGTGATTCAGCCTGTTTTTTTATGATAAAGTTTTAGATGTTCAACAAATTGGAAAACTTTAACAAATTCACACAATTAAACAAAGACTTTGCGAGTTGAATGATAAATTGATAATTTAACATGTTCAAACGATGTACTTTGACAAATAATATATTCTTCAAACCTTAGCACATTACAAAACATATAACACTTGTCTTTATGACTTCATACAAGAATTCAGAAGAAAATAATCAATATACACAACCTTGAGGTAGCCAACGTAGACGGTAAAGTTATGCGGACCAACCTATTGAACCAAGCCCACATTGTCATCCCTAAAGTTATGCGGACCAACCTATTTAACTAAGTCCACGTTGTCATCCCTACTTTTATCAATGCTTTGGTAACGGTAAACGAGAGCTTAAAAAGGAACTATACTGAGCAATGCACAACAATATAAAATAAAACTTTGATAAATACTTTCACTATATCTTATTGACACATGAGGAAACTTCATGCATCTGGTAGTCTTCAGTCAAGATTATAAGAATTATTAATCATATAAAAAACATAAATTCTAAAGTTAAAATCTAGGGTTATTCTGCTAAACTAAATTAGATCGGACAGAATTGACAGATGATATGAAAAGCCTATTTCTTCTCTCTTAATTAGAAGTGTTCTATTAGCCATGGAAAAAGAATAGCAGCTAACTCTGATTACAAGTCTATCATAATCTAGCACAAAAACAAATCAACACTAATAATGGCAATTTATTATACTATCAGAAAGGAAAGGTCATCCACAAAATTATCATAAAGTTTACATTTCTAAATGATTATCTAGAAACATCTAGTAGGTATTGTAATCTCTTGTTTTTTATAAATAACATCATGGATTATACTTTTCCTTTATTTTTTTTTAAATATCATAAATGTCTCTAGAACACTGTAAAGTACAGTAATCAAATTAATACCACCTACAAAGTGCTACTCCCTTAGAACAAATAGATTGTTAAATTTAACATTGCTGTAATCTGTGAGTCTGTCTTTCACAGTAAGTACCACAAAACAAACAACCACACGTGTCTTGCCCATTATTGTTCTCTGCAGATGAAAACTTTCTCACCTCAAATTGCTAATCAAAACTTCTATCACACCAGACACATACTTTAGAATTAAAGACCAAATTCTATCTTTTTAACATAAGAAAATCATAGTACTTAGAAGAGATAAGAACAATCAAACCTTAAAATACACTAACTTTGTCTACAAGAAACATATGTATCTAATCAAAGAGTTAACCATCACCAAATATCTTCTTGGAGGCATGTTGAAAATGAAAAAAAAATGAAGATTTCATGAAAAGTATATTAATTCTGTGAAGTTACTACAATGGTAGATTAACTTAGATCTACTACATGTCTTAGCTGACTCAGGATCGAGTAGACACGAGATATGAAAAATCAGAGCTTGAACACTCGGTGACAAACTAAACCTCTTAACAATTTTGTTCCTATTGTGCAGTGTTTGTAAATGCCCCCCATCATGATTTTTTTTGTTCGTTAGCCAAGATCTAGTTTGGTTATAAGAGACTTAGGAGACAACTATATATTCATCCACCTACTTAATTATGCACTTATATTGCTCATTGCTTATGGTACATTGAAAAATGTAATTTTTCCTCTATTATTTGCTTTGCATGTTGGAATCTCGTCTATACCACTGACATAAATATTAACGTCAAGTGAACGTGAAATTTTAAAAAGGACCACATCGGACAGTGATAACTTTATGCGTTTCGTTAAAATTAAAAACAGAGAGATGTTCTCTAGGTGTTGGGAAGAGCACCATATCTTCTTGTCACAGAAGAAAGCATGAATACTTTAACTCAATTCTATACTATTCCAATTAATCATTATCTAATGCTAAGATCAAATATTAATCTCGAACCATTATACTTTGTCAAAAAGTTGAGTTTTTCATTGTTAGAATGGTAATTTTTTTTTACTTCAGAGCATGAAGCAATAAGATTGATTTCTACGAATTAAACCCTTATGCTTGACGAGGAATGTGAGAAACAAACTCTTCCTTTTTATTTTTGTTTTTGTATTTGCAGGTTGTGATACAGATTTTAGATCTAGCCAAAAAGTTCTGCGTCACATGCTACAATTATGTGGGTTGGAACAGTTCCCAGTAAAATGTATTTTTCATTTTTCACCATCTTAGGCTAATAAATTACTGAGTTCAAACAGGTTGAAATTGCAGAAGACTCTTATGTCAGAAAGGAACAAAGTGAGATATTTGGAGACAAAGGGTTATGTGCAAAATCTTAAGGCATCAGTCACAAGACGAAACACCTAGTTAAGGTTCCATTCCTGTGGGACATAAACCCCATGGCACATATATAGTGTATCCTTTTCTATTTGTGATGAAAACTTCTAGATATATTCATAGCAAAGAAATATAATATATTTGTGAAGAAGCACATTTTCATTTACTTGTCAGAACAGTGATTCTTATATTAAATTTTATCTTTGAATATAGTCATTTTATTATTTAAGGCTCATATCAGTTAGTGCATAGAAAAATAGTCAACTATTTAAGCCAAAACTTGTTGTTTGCAAATAATAACATACATAACCTTAACAGCTTATAATAATCTTTTCTTTCCAAACAATTTAGCACATCAATAACCATGTTTGGTGACACTCTAAACAAGGACTAGGTTTTAGAGTAGTGTGTTACCAACCTGTATGAAAAATGCTGTCAAAGATCAGATGCACAGAGCAATGAAAAAGACCCTACGACACAACTTGTGTACACTGAACAAAATTTCTAAAATTTCACCACGTAGTGGAATTCAGAATCTTTTAGTCCATTCTAATTCTACTTGCATGTGATATTGATAAGTTTAATATTCAGTTTTGTTGAAAAATTGGTGCTCAGTTTAATACATGATCAGTGCATTAAACACCTCTTGCATTCTCTACAGTGAGATTTTTATTAAAACAAATCAAAATTCTTTCGAAGTCTATAAAATGATCAGCAGCTCTTGCAAAATTTTCCTCTTTATACCAAAGGTTCAGTTTTTGTTTTGTAAGTTCTTACTCTTTTGAAGTAGGACATAAAAATGAGGAGTGGGCCCCAAGGAAGAAAACAGATTCAGAGAAAAAATGGCTCTTGCTTCGATGCCTAACAAGGGATGACTGAAAACAATTTCAGTTATGTCTGTATGTTGCGCATGTAAGTTAAAGGGAGAACCTTTTTTTTATTAACTAATGATGACTTGTTTGTGTCATTAAAATTGTTTGAATCCAAATTGAGCCCACTCTTTTAGCACCCCAATACAATGATTTTGCTTCGAACTCTCTTTAAAAGCTCAGCACAATTCATTTTTCACTCTATTTTAATCTTCTTTTTGCTCATTCACTGATTTTCCACAACCAACCCTCTCTTTGTCCCTCTTCTTCCCTAAGACTAAACATCCCTCAACCAAAACAAACATGAACAAACTCAATCTAATACTTAGTAAATGCAAGAGTTTTTCAAGGCATCTAGGGAGTTCTTCATCATATAATAGCCTAAGATCCAAGTTTGTGAAGGAAGATTCATGGAAAGTGCATGACATGCAGGAAGATGAACATTGTGAAACTGTACTTGTTGGCAGCACAAGAAAACAGTATGTGATCAGCTCTAAGTATCTCAATAACCCTCTTCTGAAAGCTCTAATCAACAAGTCAAATCAAGAGGGCAACAACGATAAAAGTGTTTTGATTATCAACTGTGAGGTGGTTCTCTTTGATCATCTGTTGTGGATGCTAGAAAATGCAGATCCTATGTTTGGTTCTGACTCTTTGGAGGAATTGGCTGAACTCTATGTGTTTTAAGGGTTTTCATTCTCAGAGTTTTAGTTGCATGCAGCAGTCTAATGTATGTAAGTGTATGTTGTTTTTGTTCTTGCATTCTGTCTGCAAGATGTCTAGTTTTGTTGAGAGTCAATTTTGTTTCCATGGTTATACTTCATCACTTTTATGGTCCTTCAACTGTTCTGTAATTGCATGTGATTTCTGTTCTAACTTAGTGTTTTCAAGTCTCATGTGTTTGATTACTGCAATAAAACTGTTCTTTAGGTAAGGGATGCAGATGCATGACTCTAAGGGAGAGGATAACATATCATCATAACACCTGTAAGAATGAATCACAGATAGTTTTCTATGACAGCTAGGAAATTTTTATTGAAAATAAAAATCCGCAGATTAAAACAAGTTACAATTAATATAGTAAACTTGATTAATAATTGGAAGGGTTGTGATGTTTTACTTTTTTTAAGTTCTTAATAGAAATCAGTTAACACTGTAAAACTTCTCACAATACACGTAGAATCTTTCCTTAATTGTTGATTAGAATTAAAATAAACACAATTTTCATCTTTCCTGAATCATGATGGAAGCAGATTTATCACTTTTACAATGGAATGAAAATAATAGAAGAATAAAAAAGGTGAACAGTTAACAAAAAGTGAAAGATGGAGACAGGAAGGACGTTATAAATAAATGATAATTTGTTAAAAATAAATCATTTATAAAAATGTATGATGTATTTTTTGGTAATCAATCGTTTTGTTAAGACTTCGTAAAAAATATACAAAAGAAAATACTTTCCAAAACTTACTTTACCATATCAACACACAATTAACACTCCAAAGAACACAGTATAGCAAATTTAGATACAATAAATAAAGATGACTCCATGAAAGTGCGGTTTAAGCTTACATTCATGTTTTTCTCACCAAAGATAAAAACTAGTTTCATATCATGTCACCAACTTTGAGTAATAAATGACTGAATATGTTCACAACTATAGTTTCACTATTCCATTTATCCTTTTCTGGTATATATGTAAAACATGGGGGCCTTGCAATTTAGCAGATACTAAATTTAAAATTTTATATTGTCCCTCATCATATTTTGTTGTATCTTTTACATCTAACAAAGCAAATAAGACTCAGAATTTAATTCAATTACTACTCCTTTTTGTTGGATCACTCTGTCATACGGGGAATATTATATAGGGTGAATAAAACTTGAAGTACAAGAAAGCATTATTTTTTGTCCTTCTAACAATCTTAAATGTAAAACTTTCACTATGATTTAACTTTACTGACAAAAGAAGCCATTTTTTTTTTTGTAAATTTCATATCTCTATACATCCAGAATGAAGATTTTCTATTTTGAAATTACATCTTATAATAAAAATATAAACTGGTATTGCTGAAGTGCAGGAAGAAAACATAAATACGGTCATTTGTGTGGAAACATAAATCCACACATAATAACGATGTGCCTGTTCAATTTGATAATACACGTTTTGTTACCAACTAAATTTATAATACTGCTGCTGGTACTAGTTCATGTTTTCTTTGTCCACTGGCTAGACAGGGACTTTGCATAACCACACAAATCAAGAATTTCTCAGATTCCTGGACAACTAATATTTTCATATACTCTTGTAAAAGTAAATGTACTGTAAAGATAAAATTGTAAATAAAGATCACTGCATAAAAAGAAAATTAACTTCACACCGAACTACAGACACAAACATGCAATTACTGTAAAAATTAAAATATATTTTTAATTCAAGCAAATCAAGATGAGTAACTCCTTAATCCCACACAATTACAATATAAAACCTATCACCTTACAAGGTTTTTTTGTTTTTGTCTCCAAATTGAAAGAAAAGCTAAGGTAATTGCACAAAACACACTTATCTTTTAAAATACACTAGGGCATATAAATCAATGTTACTTTATATAGATTCTTCACGGTTTCATAACAGACAGTTCTAGTAAATTGAAATAAGTATCACTAGGAAGATGTTTATAATCAATCCATGGAGAAACATTTTTTAATTTAGTAACAAAATTTGCCCAAAAATGGATTACACAAGTTGCATGACCATTCGGTTTAGCCTCAAATTTTCATGGCTTCATCTGCCGCATTAACACACTCACCGTTATTTATATGACTTCATCTTCTTCTAAACTTCTTGGATGATTTTCCATCCTTGAGACCCAAGTACTTGTCGATATCTTCCCCATCATTATCTTCCCCACCTCTCCTTTTTTTATTCCCTCCAGCCTCCTTCATTTTCTACACAAGCAAACAAACAAACATTTGAGTACTTTCCACAATAGTATTTGAAATCACATAAACATTGGCTGATGACTAATCCTTCATATTTAATTCCAGGAGTAATGTCTGCACAAACAACTCATACAAAACACAAGTTGCTTTCGTTTGTTGTACAATAAGATTAGAACCTATAACCTAATGCATTACTACCCAAACAGTTTGTTTTACCACAATCCCTTGGTTTCAGAAACTAAATAATACCTGAAAACTGAAAAAAATAAAAACTAGATTCAATTACGACAACTTCCAACCAACGATATCTCTCCCATTAATTTTGTTATGCTTCTAAGAAGAAATAGACAGAAAATAATCTAAATATAACAGATTAATACAAAATTTTACCGCAGCAGCTAATCTTTTGGCTTCACTAACACGTTCTTCCAAAAGGAGAACTTCCTCTTCTTGTGCAGGGTACTCAGGTAGCTTTTTGCCTGAAATATACACGTATATCTCAAAGTGAGAAACTTTTGTTCTTTAAAAAGTTAAACAAAGATACCTTAGCCATATGCTCTACTCACCTATAAGCTTCTCTATTTGGATGTACCACTCCAGTTCATACTGATTTACAAGGGAAATGGCAACTCCAGAGCGTCCTGCTCGAGCAGTTCTTCCCACACGATGTATATAGTCCTGTAGCCAACAAGGTCAGGAATCCAGTGAATATAAAAGTGAAAAATTCCAAAAAGTTTATCTAAACTCTAGGTCTTGTGTTAATTGAGATGCGTCATGTATTACCATGAAAACAAATTATAATAATTACAGGAAACCTGTGAACTTTTTGATTTGGTATAAATTTATAAATATAATAGAACATGTCAGAAAAGAACAAAGGAAATACATAACACATCTTACTTTGGAATTTGTGGGAATATCATAGTTAATCACCATATCTACAGTGGGAATATCCAGTCCTCTGCTAGCCACATCAGTACAAAGGAGAATATTGCACTCCCCAGATTTGAACTTGTTCAAAGCTCCAAGTCTCTTTGGCTGTCAAAAGATTACTAGAACAAAAATTAATATGCTTGATTGGCTCCCAAGTAAATAATGAAAATACATGACACAGAGGGTCCTTTATTCCATCCTACCATCCTCTCCCAATACCAAGAAAATAATAGTTAACAACAAATTACAACTACAAATTATATGAGGTGATTAGTACAATTACCTGGCTCATATGACCATTAATAGGTATCGCTTTTAAACCAAGATTCCTAAGGATCAAGGCTAGAAGTCGAGTTGCATCACAGGTACGAGTGAAAATCATTGATGTACTTCCAGCCATTTCAGTGAGGATATATACAAGGTAGCAGTCCTACGAGAGAAACACAATTACTTAACAGAATCATCATATACAAAAGATTATAATAGACATGCTTCATAAAACCCAAAACATATGAATTTCTATTAATTTCATTCCAAATAGCTAAATTATCAGAAGTGTTCATACAAACATTGTACTCTCTAAAATAGTAGTATTATATAGTATTTGATTAAATAAAATACTTTCACTCAGCTAAATCAATAGAATGAGAAGAATTAATTTATAATTGGAGTTCATCTCAAGAAACAAACTTCTTTTGGAGGAAATAATGACAATATCAGATATGTAGTTAGCAGTCGTCCACTCATGAAATTTCTTTTCTAATATATCTTGTGTTAATAGCCTTTACGGTCTCCATCTGACCAAGAAGGTATGAGTGCTAAGAAAATTTATGTACAATTGATGGTCATTTCTTGCTTTTAAAATCCAAGATGTTGCTGAATAAGGGAGACTGGGAAGAATTAATTTACAGTTGGAGTTTGTTGCAAGCAATGAACTTTATTGAAAGAAAACAATGACAATATCAGATTTGTACTTCGTGCTCATCTGTTCATGAAGTTTCTTTTGTAATATAACTTTAGTTAGTAATCTTTACAGTCTTCATTGGACCAAAGGATGATTGTTAAGAAAATTAATGTACAATTGGCCATTTCTTGTTATTAAAATCCAAGATGCTACTGAATAAGGGAGAAGAGAAACCTTGTGTTTGGCAGGCAAGAATCGATACTGCTGCTTCAATGTATCAACAGTGGAATATTTAGACGCTGCTTCAATCTAAAATGATATAACAAATTGAGCAACATCAGAACAGAAAATTTAAATATACAAGTAAAATAAGTAATAAACAGTCTATCGTCTGAGAGATGCTTAAATATATTGCCTTTACTTCTAATTTTCAACTTACACACTGTCCCTTGAGAGAATAAATAAGTTATGCTTGATAGTCTGTTTTAAAGTAAATGAACCTCTAAGCAATGATGAGAAATTTTGGATGAGTCTCCCACTGAACTAATTTTGAACACCCTATTGTTGATTTTAAGAGCTTTAAAACATCAAAGAAGTTTCATTACTTTCGACTTTGGAAATTGGAACTTTAACAAAAATCTTAGTCACATCTCTTGCAATTAAAAATTAAGGAATTAAACCTAGATATCACTGGTACTGAAAATCGAAGACGGAAACTAGTGCCTAGGTAGTTTGTTTATGTTAAAATGGATTAAGTGAAAGATATTAACGTCTAAATTGAAGGGGTGCATATTTGTTAAAAATAGATAACAGGGCAAGGTAATTTAAGCATCTCTCAAAATGTAGAATGTAATTTACCCATAGGATAAACATTTGGACTATTACAATTGTACCTTCACAGGATTCCTTAAACAAACCCTCTGGAGCTTCTGGACCTGCAACAGTGAGTGCAACTTTATCTATTAACTACGTAAATATAGAACCACTCAAGAAGTCACCAATAAGTATCTACAGCATATAAGAAAGCAACAGAAACCAATTTTTTGATTCCATCTGCACCTTAACATACTTATTGAAGAACATGCATGTAAACATATGTTCCTAACGACCTATAATAAATTTGTGATTTGTTGTAAAATAATAAAAAAAATGCTTTTGATAATCTATGAAAATATTATATACCAACAATCAGAATTTATGTTAAATTCCAATAAAATTTCTCCTATGACCAGCCTCAAATAAGGTTCCATATCTCATAATATAAAGAAAAATATACCTTCTTAGTCATTGTAGCAGAAAACAGAAATGTTCTACGCTCTCGAGGAATCATTTGTAAAATCTCATTAAGTGATTCCTCAAAATCCTCATTCAACAACCTATCTGCCTCATCTAAGACCTGCTCAAAATATAGAGTAACCATGTAAGTCCAACCACATGTTTGGCATGGAAATGTAGACAATAGTCTCCTCATGAAAATAGAAGATATGCCCTTTTTCTCTTTGCTTATTTTTTGAACTATAACATATCCATAAAAAACACTTACCTATATTAATCAAGGTAAAAAAAAATGGAATCTAGAAAGGAATCATCTGAACATTTATGATGCAGAAAATAACATCAATAACCTAATATATAAAAAAATTAGGGGTGGCAATGCGGGCCGGCCCGCCCCGTTTAGGCCCGCCCCGCATAAGGCCCGCACACCGCGGGCCGGCCCGCCCCGCCCCGCACATTTTATGCGGGTCGCATACTCTGGCCCGCCCCGCATAAAGGTTGGCCCGCTTTTTTTTTTTTTAATTTATTGTTTTTTTTTATGATAAAACTTTCAATGTTTAAAAATTGGGAAACTTTAAGAAGTTCACAAAATTAAGTAAAAACTTTGGGGAATTAGATGATAAATTGATAATTCAACATTTTCATCATATTCATACTATGACATACACAATGTATTCTTTAAATTTTAGCACATTAAGAATTACATAATACTT
>Ga0214543_1002544_pt1 | contig 35885 bp, 10 predicted proteins | sample CNSS2metaG_FD_160094 | JGI IMG/M metagenome (GOLD analysis project Ga0214543, IMG submission 160094) | Root nodule microbial communities from cowpea collected in UCLA plant growth center, Los Angeles, California, USA - CNSS2 | ecosystem: Host-associated > Plants > Roots > Nodule | place: USA... | reverse complement strand
GTATGCAAAACAATAAAAAAATATATTAAAAATTTGAGGAAAAAAAATATGTTCAAAATAAAATGTTGTTCCGTCTACATTTACTTTATTCTTCGTGAGAAGCACGATCTAATTATAAAAAAAAAAAATGAGAAATTGTTCAAAAGGAAGAAATAAATAAAAAAATTAATAAGAATTGTTGTTTTGAAGAAAAATAATAACCTGTTCTTCTTATTATATGCGTTTATAAATGTATGTCAAAATTGTTTAGGGTTTTTTTATATATCAATTTTACATGAGATGGCTTTTATTATTAAATAAAAGTTATCAAGCACTACTTCATTTTGTAGAGTAAGTGACACTAAAATAAAATTGATCTTGATTTTAAATTACGTCGTCACAAACAGAAATGGACTTTTCTCTTTTAGAAAAAAGAAAAAAAAAAACTGACTAATTGTAGAAGATAAAATAGTTTGACGGTAACATTTATTAAAAATCATCAAAGTGTTGAAATACTGATAATTATTTTTGTTAACAGGAAAAAAATTAATATTTAAAAATATGATTTTAGGGAGTTTTGATTTTAGTATTTTCAAAATGATTTTATATCTCTAAAATTTAAAAATACTATTGTTTATCCATAGTATTAACTATACTTATGTGTAGAATAAAATGTCATTCACCATATCTTATCTTCTGCAAAAATGAATATTAATTATCTATCTTAAAATAATATTAGAGACTAAAAAGAGTAATTTAATTTTTTTTAAGGAATTAAAGTCAAAGAATTTTTGTAGGGAATAAAACTGATTTTTTTTTTTTTGCACGCTATAAGAATTATAAACAACTTTTCAAATATTTTAAGATGCAAAGTAAATAATTTTTTTTATAAAGACTAAAATAAAAAAATCTAGCTAACATGAAAGAAAACAGATACTAGTGAAAAGTGTAGAGATGGACAACTAATACCCTAAAATTAAACACATATCATATTTATTCTTAAATTTAATAACAACGTCTATATTAATTTTATAATTAATTACCGTATTTACAAAAAAAATTTCCTATGTTTTACAAATGATATAGTAGTTATTACTTTGTTAATGTATAAATTTAATCATGAATATCATCATCTATTTTTAGTAGGATCTTTTAACTAATATAATGATAAAATTAATTAATTATTAATTATTAATTTATTTCATTTGATGATTATTTGATCTTTTAAGCATTATTATACTTATTAATTAACTTTAATTTTTTTCATTAATACTTTTTCAATCTCTTGAAAATTACTATACTCGTCTTTTAAATGACATAAGATTAATCATTTAATTAATTTATTTATTTATTTATCATTTTGCCATTAACATTTAATCGATCTTGAGAGTGTTACTACTTTTGAAGTCTTCAATTATGGGTTTAACATATTCATGCACTAATAATGTAAAATAGTTTACATTGTCAATTAATCACAATTCATCCTAATAATGTAATATGTGATTTAATAAAAAAATACGATTAGATTCTTCGTTCAATAAGGACAATATATTATTTTGATGATAATGACAAAAAAAAATGGTAAAAATAAACATTTAATTTTTAACTAAATCAAAAAACTAGGTTTGATACATCGATACACGTCTTCTTCTTGTTCCAATAAAGGAAAGAAAAACCTAAAATTCTATGATAGCTAAAACATCCTCAACAAGGTAAAGTACTTTATTTGGAGGCAACTTCCATCTGTTTATCCTTATCCACTTTATTTACATTCCCCATTAGCCATTAACTTCTCTATGGATATGTTAGAAAGTGATTCTTCATTTGCAAAAACAAAGACCTAATTTTCTTCAACTTTATCTTCATGCACATGCAAAGAAACATCACCCATCCCACCTATATTAAGCAGCTTAATAACTTCCTTTTTATCAGATTTTGAAAACCAAGATTTCTACAACGTTGAACCACTTTTCATGATGCTTTCAAAATTCTGAAAATAAAGGGATTACCTTTACCAACATGTTTTGAAAACCTGAACTTCCACATTCCCACAGCATCACCAACAACTACTCCTATTCCCATGTATTTAGTTATAAATATGATACCTGCATTCATTTAATTAAACTTTCACTTGAGACACATCATTGGGGACTACAATTGCACTCAATTCATACTTTTGAATTTTACATACATACCTTATAATTCCATAAAAAAATTGTAATATTCTATTGTACTATTTTTTACCTATATGATCTTCATCTCGAATTCAATGTAGTTTAAAACTTTATTATTTGTATAATAACTTGAAAACTTGAGAAATGAGAGTATTCATCTCAAGAAAAAACTTGAAAAAGAATTTTCTAAAAAAAATTGAGTAAAAATATGTTAAAAATAACTAGAAAGTCTTCCATGTAACATATAATTTTAAAAAAGTAGACTATAATATTTATTTTCTAACATAATCGTAAAGTAGAATATAAAATTTGTGATACCCGACACTTAAGTGAGAAGAGTCCTTGTGTCTTCATTCAAAGGAAAGAGTTTCAACTTAAGAGAGTAATATCATAAGTGATTTGTCTTATTTATTTGTTATCTTTGGGGAGTTATATCCAAGTGGGGTAAAATGACCCTTTCAAAGATTATCCAACCTTGAAGGAGGGTTGATGTAGGGTTTGACAATCGAGAGATTTACTTAATGTTAACATTTAATATATAGTTGGGTTGTTTAGATGTGTGGAGGATGTGGTAATTGAAGTATTTTGTGTATGGAAGTTTTTCTTTTCATACTTTTGCAATAGTGATTTTTGGAGTGACGTGAAGTATATGTGATATTAATGATGTTTTTTTTTTTGGGTTTGTTAATAGAAGTTTGATACATTGAAAAGATTGGTGCATAGTATTTTGAATCATCTTGTTATTGATTTATATGTAAAGTGAAAATGGGTTTAGTTATTTACTCTCTTTAAGAGTTATGAGATTCTCAGAAAATTTGAGAAATCTTTGTTATATTTTGAAGAACTTGTGCAGCACACTCTACATAAAGTTTTAGAAACAATGAATTTACATATCTCAAGAATCAAGATTTGTTCATGTTAATATTAGATTTTACAACAAATTTCATATGATATATGATATATGTTGTTAATTATATTGATATATATGATTAATGTGTGATATGCATGAAATATGTAGATTGACAATATGATATATAAGATGAATGTGTTTGTGATATTTCACACACACGTATGGGTATCTAGGGGAGAATATATGGGGTGATATTGATAAAGGATAAACTTGAAAAAAAATGTGTACACCAAAAAAATTGATAATTTTTATATAATAATATAATATTAATTTCGTTTTTCTTTTGGCAATAAACCCATTTCCAAAATAAATTAAAAATAAACTTGTGTAGTATTATTTACTAAAATAGACATATTGATTTTCAATGTCAAGGTTTCAATTATCATGAAATCGAATTCACAATGTGAAAAACATCATCAGTGTTGAAAATTTTATTAGGATTCGGTTTTTGGAAAAAATGAATTCTCAACTTTATACAGCGTTATCCGAGACCGAAAACTCATTTGAAATTTGGCTTCTAGAAGGACGAAGTTGTACCTTAAAAACTTCTCTAATTTTTTCAAAAAATAATAAAAAGGAGGATAATGAATTTATAACTCAAAAAAAAACAAAAATTCAGCTCCCCAAATCAAAATTCAACTTAATTTTTAACACTAGTGACACTATTTTAAATAACAAATTTAGTTTATATTAAAAAAATTCAATTCTCAAAACATGTAATAATATATAAAGAAGATATTTTCTTTTATGTTCATAATTCGATTTTTCAGTTTTATCTTTAATTATTATTTTTAAAATTAATTATTTTATAAATAGTTTACTTTTAATCATTATTTTAAAAAAAAAAAATTGTCTTTAATTGTTATTTTTAAAATTATATATATATATATATATATATATATATATATATATATATATATTCAAATTTTACATTTAACAACTATTTTAAAAATTAATTATATATTTATTATTCCTTTTAATTCAAATTTTTAACAAAATTAAGAAAATATTAACATACAAGTACTATCGGTTTGTATTTTTGCTAGTAAAAAATAAAGAAATTTATTCTAGTGAATAATAGCGAAACAATATTATTTAGAAATCATTTGAAATAGGTGTATTATGGAAAAAATCATACAATTGGTTTTGATGATTTAATAACGTTGAAACAAAAGAAGGTATGGCCATAATAGGGTTACAACATTATCCATGTAGTCCCCATCATAAGGGAACTGTGTCCCACGAAACAAAAGAGGACAATGATTGAGGTAGAGTGCCTTCTTATTTATACAAGTTACCATTTATGACAAAATAAAACAAAAGAGACACACGAAAGTGAATACTTTGGTTTTACGTAACTGTTCATATAGGATATACCAGGAATATTTTCTTTTTCAAGTTCATTCAATGATAGATGATCTAATATGAATTTTACCCTACATCAAATATTTTCACAATATGTAAATGTAAAGTATTTATCTATTGTGTTACTTCATTAAATATGTGTAAGCTAGATTTTAACTATATATTTTACATAATTATTCATTGAATGAAGAGGAACAATAACAGATCTCTTATCATATTATATAAATATGTTTATCGATTAAAATTATGGATAAAGGTTATTAAATAAGAAATAAAATTTATACATTGGAAGTACCAATTATTTTCTTCCCTAACTTGAAATTTTGAATCTAACCTATGTGTTCTTAAATAATATAGCAACTTTAATATAAATTATTATTTCGTTTCATTAAAACTATAGAAAATATATATATTTGTTTTTCCCTCATTGACAAAGCTACACCCTAATCTTTCATATGGAAGAATATATATTGTCCCAATTACATGCTTCCTTTTTTTTCCTAACCCAATTAATTTTTCTCTTCATTTTAAACTTCTCCAAAAGTATCAAGATTTTTTTTTTTAAAGAATGAGTTATGGAGTAAATATAATTAGTACGGAAGTATCTTCCACTAGTGGCTGAATTTTCCCTAGCTAAACTTCGTAGATCAATCAATAAATAATAAGTCAACATTTTCTCATCAACCACTTATTATTGCAAATTCATAATGAATTCAATGACTACAAATTTGTAATTTGCAAATATTTAGTGATTAAAAATTAGTGACTAAAACCAAAAAAGTACCATTTAAGTGAGAAAAATAATAAAGAATTTAACAATCACTAATTCTGTGACTAAAAGTAGTGAGTGAATTTCTGATTAACAAAATATGTTAGTTAACTAATGAATTAAAGTGACATTGGCAAAATTAGTGACGGAACTAAGATTGAATAACTGATTTAATGCTAGTGATGCATTTGGTGACTACAATGAAAAAGAAAAGTTAATTGTTCTTTTGACTTCATTAGGTAACTACAATGAAAAAGAAAAGTTAATTGTTCTTTTGACTTCATTAGGTATGGGTGAAGTTAGTCGATTCTCAAATTAATTGTCAAATTAGTCTTTCGATCTTTAAATTAGTCGTTAATTTTAACTTTTTAAAAATTTTTGTAATTAAGAAAAAAAAAGTATATGATAATTAAGTTACGACTTTTATAACTTCACTTACTTAAGTATTAAGACCAAGTTGAAGAATCAAATTAAAATATCATAATATGATTTTCAAAAGTATTATAGTATATCAAAATATAGTGTTAATAACAAGTTTTGTTCAATGATGTGTGCACCTCTTATTGTAGGTTTCTCTTTTCATAGTTCATTATCTTAGTTTGATCATGAATCATTATCTAAGATAGTATAAGATAGTACTGAGCATATTTGTATTAAAAAAATGATTTTATGCTGTTTTTCAACAAAATAACCGATAATGTCAAAAAATAATTATGTTAAAAATTAATGGATTATGTTGGTCAAATTTGATTTTCACATATTTCACAAATAATTGATTATTTCATAAAATAACTGATTATGTTAAAAATACATCGAATTCGTAAATAATCAATTATGTTTAACCATAACTGTTGGTTCAAAATAGTTTTTGAATTATAAAAAAAAATATTATGTTTAACAATAACTGTTGGTTCAAAATAGTTTTTGAATTATAAAAAAAATATTCTGTTTAACAATAACTGTTGGTCCAAAATAGTTTTTGAATTATAAAAAAAAAAATTATTTGATTATATTTAAAAATAATGGATTATATTAGTAAGTTACTTCAAAATTTCTTTAAAAAGAAAGTTTTTACACTTTTCAAAATATACCTTCATATTTTTTCGAATCTAAAGAGTTTTATTGTGAAGTAGAAATATTTTTTAAAATACTTTTATATGTTTTATTTGTTTTGAAAGAAAGATAGGTCAAAATTCATCAAGGAAAGGTGATGATACTACATATTTTTTTATCGTATAGTCGGTCACAACGTAAGTGTTTCTTGTAATTGGATAATTTAATATTATAGTAAAAACTTCGATTCTGATTGTTTGAATTAAGTAGATGTAGATTTTGAAAAAATCAAAAGTATAAATATCTTTATGTGTTCTTGAATTTTATCATTGCTTATTTTGTTCAATCTTTATTATTTTTTGTGCATTAACTACTTCATTGAATTTTTTTTTTCTATTATCAACAATTTAAGTTCAGTTTTCTTTAAAACTTTTAGTTAACACTTTTACAATCAATTCACCACTTTCTTGATTTGTGAAGGAGTCATGACATATTAATTTGGTCAACATTGATGTCTTTTTATGTTTTTTTTTATTTAATAAGAAATTTGGATGTTTATGTGTGAATTAATGTGTGAATGGAAAGAACTTTCTAATCCTAATTAGAAGTTTGATGTATGATTGTTGGAATAAAAAGAGGTCGAATATGTGGATTTAGATCTTAGTCAACCTAAGCAATAGGAAAAACACCCATATCATCATTATACTTCATCATTTGTCCATTCCATAGAAATTGAACAATAATTTTTTTCTCAAGCAATTGAAATTGAGAGAGATAATTTTCATAATATATATAATTTTAATAATGAAAAAGAATTTAATAAATTCATCAAAAACAAAAACATAAACTTGTAACTAAGTATGAAGAAAATAAACTAATCTTCTCAAACATGGAGTTAAACATTTTTGTTTTACTTATCTAAATTTTACATTTTTATTAGTTTTCTAAGTTCATTGTCAGTCTTACTATAGGTATGTAAATATTTTAACAACAACACTTTGATTATTGTTTATTCTTCGTATATATATATATAACATTAATTTTGGAAAAGAAAATTAAAGTAATACTATTAGTAACTTAGTGATGAATAAGTGATATAATATAAAAATCAAATATGTAAATTTAAAAACAGAAAATAGAAAATAAAAAATATATTATATTTATTTTGTCATTACTTGTCATGTATCACGCATAATAATTTGTACATGTAAATGGATAACTTTCCATTAGTTGTTAACTAAGATGAAAACGTGTAGAATTTTAAAAGTTTGGATATACGAATGAAACAGTCTGGTGAATTTCTTTTACAAAATAGTAATAAATTTAAAAATAATTAAACTTTTTTTTTATCCCTTTGTTTTCGACCTATACAATTGATATTGATTTTGTGTATATAAATATTTAGGGTACATTCGTCTGTACATAATAAATTAACTCTAATTCATACATATTTTTAAAATTTTTTCGGATAAATATTTAAAAAAAATTATCCAAATTTATCCTAATCCTTGTTAATGGTGATTGAATTATTATGACCTTAACCAACCCCTTATTGACCTTAAAAAATATGAAAAACAAAATTTACTCTTTTTTTTTTTAACTTTTTACGTAAAAAACGAGACACAGTTCACTTCGACCAATTGGCTGATGCTATTCATTTTTATTTTATATTATTCTTGTAAGACAAGAATGTGGACAATGAACATTGTGAAACTACAAGAAAAAATTGAAAAGGATTATGACAACCACGATGTATATTCTTCAAATTTAATTACAATGACTTGTTATTATGCTTTTATACGTATATATCTTTGATAAAATCCATATATATATATATATATATATATACTATTTTTTTTTGTTATAAGTGTGAGATACCTAATAAGAAAATTGTAGATAAAAAAAATATTATAGAAAATATTAATTGTCCGATAACAGAAATCATGTGATTACGATAAAATCGTAACACTTAAACTTTTAAATTTTAAAATAAAAAATATTTGTGTCTTAATTAATAGTTATTGCTTCTAACCTAATAGCAAGTCCTGTATATACACTAAAGACTCTATATTTATTATCTTTCTTGAACCTTAGAACCTACAAAATGTCAAAACCGACCCTTACAATAATTAAACTTAAATTTTCATTAGCATGAACTAAAAGTTATAAAATTATCAAAGCGATTAAATACTTCACCCAATGCATCTAATCATATATCTATTTACAACAATAACTAATTATCAATATAATAATTTAGTAATGTATCTTCACAGTTAATCCAAAACACAACTCTTATACTTAAAAATATACTGGTTAATAAAAAAATATTTCTTTTAAATTATTTAAATTATGAATTAGTTCTTTTATCAATATTGCTTTAATCTACATCTTATATATTCTTGTGTCACATGAACAAAATTATAATATCATACAAAAGCTACTTAAATAAATTGTGGTTTTAAATAAAGTTACAATATTTATCGTAAAAGTATGAAATGGAAATGTCTAGAAAGAACATAATGTGTGAGAATATAATTAGATGAAATAAAATAATTTTTGGAAAGTGAAGTGGGGTATGTTCACATGTTGCTTTATGATAAATAAGAAAAGAAGTAACATAAAAAGAGTATCTTTAATGTGATTTGATTAAGTTGGTGAGTGAGTGGTCCAAAACCCTGCATTGCTCTCTCTTTCTCACAATTTCTCCAACTTGATGTTGCTATGGTCCACAATGGGACCATATTCTTAAAATATTATTTCTTTTTTCCACTTTATGTATTCAATGCCATCAAAAATTTATGTTATCTGATCATAGATACCGAATATTCTTCTGTACACGTTGGTTTCTTCCATAAAAATCATATTTTATTTTAAACAGAAGTGTTTATGTCTATTAATAATGTTTGTTGAGTTTATTCAATCCTTTTCGTTTTATAAAATAAAAAGTATATATTTTTTAATTATATTCTCAATCATCTTCAGTTTATTAAAGATACAGCCATATAGTGATATTTTTAGAATAATCTAACAATAGATATGGAGATCTTTTAACTAGAGTAAGTACTATGCTTTTATATATTTTTTGTCTTAATTTATTAGTTATATTAATTTAACAATTTTTCTTTTTTCTGATTACATGTATTAAGATTATATTGCCTTTCAAATTCTTCTTCAATAAGTTACCTTAATTTTTCAAGAAAAAAAAAACTAAATATTTTGTTTTTATTCTTCTGAATGTAATCCCAATTGTTTAAAATACGATTCCTTTGTCTACTATGTCAATGTTATCAAAAGTATAAATTATAAGCTTTTTCGTATGATCAATATTAAGATTTTAACAGAAAACGTTTTTACAATCTGTTTCTTTTTTATTAAATTTGATTTTGTATCTTATGGATCGGTGGCATAATTTTTAAAAGCATGAGATTTTAACCCTTTTTTATAAGTAAACTTCCCAATTTAGTGAAATCTTTTATCATAAAAAAGTTGAAAGAATAATTAAAATCACATATTTTTAAAGTTCGAGCACTAATTCATCCATTTCAAAGCATAAGATAAAAACATTGTTTTCCTTTTTTTAATGTACATCCTTTTATTTGTTTTTAAGTAACTGTGGTTTTTATTTTTAAAATTATAAATATCAATAGATAGTCAAAATCTTGTAAAATAATTATTCTACGAATGTGTGGTTTTTTAACATACGGAATATGGGTTTAAGCTATCGTTTCTCGTATAACCAGCGAAAATACATACATGTGTTCGCATTTTTTTTATATTTTATAAAAATTTGAGTTAAATTTAACTGTCATGCTAAAAGTAAAAAATATTAAAATATCTTTCATCGTTGAACCATACCATTGTGATTATTGCATTTTCACATCCGTCGTCATTGTCACTACACCTCCATTTTTCATTGTTGCTATAGTCCTTTTGAGAGGAAGCAATAAGAGAGAGTGTAAACTGGTAATACTTTGTGGGAAGTTTGTTCATATTCATTGCATTTACTTTGTCACGTGCTTGATGATAAAAGAAAAATTTTGTCATGTACTTCTTCATCTCTTTGATTTGATTATTTAGTTGTTGTCTGTTAAATGAATTTTTCAAAATGGTTTCTAAATTTTAGATCTTAACCCTTAATATTTTGCCACTTTAGAAGAGATTTGTAGTTACTTTAGCCAAAATTTAACATCTGCATTGGGATATAGATTAATATCTCTCGTAATAATAAACTTGATTACTTTTATTATAGCATGAAATTATGTGTACGTTCAATCATATAAAAATGTATCCTTAAAATGAATTATTAAGATAAATCAAGATTGTAAAAAGTTCAATTTGGACCTCTTGAAATAAAACCAAAAGTAGTGAATGGCTAAAAAATAATCAAGGAATTAAAAAAAAAAACAATAAAAGATATTAAAAGGAAGCATTTGTTGGTCTGAAAAAAAAAATTGATAAAATTGACTTGACCAATATAATAACGATAGGTCTCATGAATATCTTTGATATCTTTTTTACTTCTTACTTGTACGTTATTTCTGTTATGATTTTTTGTTTCTTCTATTTTCTCTTTTATAAATATTATTAATATTTTTTTGTATAAACTTTTATAAATATTATAAATACTTTTTTGTATAAAATTATTTAATCTTTTAGGGATGAACAAAATTAATCTAACTAAACTTAACTATAATTATTTGTATTATATTAAAGTAAAAAAATAAACTATTTATAATTAAAATTAAATATTAAAGTAAAAAAAATATTTATTTTTAAAAAATTGAACTTCTATCGATTAACTGTTCACTAATTGAATTATGTATTTTATTTTCTCCTTTTTCTTCGATGACCTCTTATCCTAAACACCGTGCATACTCCATTTTTAATTCAATCACTACCGTTGAGATAATGATCGTGAGTTTCTCATCCCCAACCCACTCAACTGATATGTCTTTTTTTTAACCTTAACCCTAACTAACATTTTATCCTTCTCTTATATGTCTTTTGCATTCTTCTCATTTTTTTATACTCAATGCTTCACTACTCCCATTTCACATTTTTTTCTCATCTTATAATATTTTTCTTAAATATTTAGGCTCTTACCAATTTCGAAACTCTATGTTCTCCACTTTGACAAAATAATTATTTGTGTGAAAGGTGAATACAAACCAATTCAAGTTTGTCCTTTGTATGTTTTTTTATTGAAATTATACACTTGTTATTGTTTATACACTTGCTATATTTAATTTGGGGGAAAACATTACATTTCAATTGTTTAAGAGGGACCTTACGATTGTGGTGTTGATGCTGAAAAAATTTTGGGTGTTATATTTTTTATGTACATTACAAAGCGACTTTCCTTTTGTTTTATATTAATTAATTATGAAAGCGTAAAATTTTCCTTTAAACTTTCTCCTCTTTTTTTCAAGGTGTTTTAAAGTTCAACACAATTGAAGAGTAGCTTGATTTGGTTCACTTCAATTCAGTTCAATTCAATTCAATTCAATTCGGTTCGGTTCGGTTTCGGTTCGATTTTGTTCGGTTCGGTTCAGTCCGATTCAGTTTAGTCCGATTCGGTTTAATCCGGTTTGGTCCGGTCTGATCCGGTTTAGTTTAGTTCAGTTTGGTCCAGTTCGATCCGGTCAAGTCCAATCCGGTCCAGTTTAGTTTGAATCGGTCCGGGGTTCGGTTTGGTCTGGTTCAGTCTGATTTGATCCGGTCTAATTCTATTCGATTCGGTCCAATGCGGTTCGGTCCGGTTCGGTTCAGTCTCGGGACCAATCCGGTCCAGTTCCATTCGATCTAGTCTGGTCCAGTTCGGTTCGGTCCGATTTGGTCTGGTTCAGTTCGGTCTGGTCTAATTCGGTTTGACTTGATTTCGTCACAGTTCGGTTGGGTCCAGTTTGATTCAGTTTAGTTTAGTTTGGTTTGGTCCAGTTCGATCTGATCAGGTCCAATCCGGTTCGGGGTTCGATTTGGTCTAGTTCGGTCCAATTTGATCCGATTTGATTTGGTCTGGTGCGGTCCGGTTCAGTTCAGTTCGATTCAGTTCGGTTTAGTTCGGTTCGATCCAGTCCAAGCCGGTCTTATTCAGTTCGGTCCGGTCCAATTGGTCCGATCCGATCCGGTCTGGTCCGGTTCGGATCAGTTCGGTTCAATTCGGTCTAGTTCGGCTCGGTCTGATTCAGTTCAATTTAGTTCGGTTCAGTCTGGTTCGATTTAGTGTGATTCAATACGGTTTGTTCTGGTTTGATTCGGTTCGGTCTGATTAAATTTGATTCAGTTTAGTTTAATAAAGAATATATAATGAATTTTGAAAATAGTTATTAAATATAAAATTAGTAAAATAAAATATGTATATAAGAAAAGTTTTTAAAACAATAGTTGAAAACGACAAAAAAATTTTAAGCTAATGGGTTAAAAGTAAACTATTTATTTTTAAGCTAACAGAAAAAATAATCTGTTTATATATGATTATAAATATTAAGTTCAAAGTTATATGAATACATGAAATGTCATTAACGTAGTTCCATATGGTTTTATTGCGAAGGTATAAGTTATATTTTACTGGCATGAAGGAAAATTTTGATTTTGTTCTGAGATATAAAGTATATTAAATTTATGAAATAAAAAAAGATTTATTGAATAGAAATTGAAATATGTATTATTCCATACATGATATTTGATAAACAAACGACAAAAGGTGAGGAATGAATTGAACAGCTCCATCTCTATTTTACTATTTCTATGGACTCCTAGAAAAAGAAAAACTATATATAGCCTTTTAGTAAATTGGTAATGATGGTGTAAAAAAAATTCTTCAGAACATACCAAATTATGTAAAAAATTATAGATAAGGTTCTGATGATTTCTTTATACTGTTTCTTTGATGAGTTTTAAAATTATTAATGCTGCTATATTAAATTTTTTAATATATATTAAAATATTAAAATTAATATATATTAATGTATTTTAAAGACAATCTGCAAGATAAATATCTGCTCATAGAATCAAATTCCAAAATCTCCAACAACAAACTTAATCAATTCTGCAAGTAAATGAGTCCATCTCATAATACTTTAACTAATTTAGGTAAAAATTAGACCAAACACATGGTCGTTTTTTAATGTGAAAGTCGTGACCGACTAATACAGAAGCGAAATTAACCATTCATTGACTAATATAAATATCATACTAACCATTTATTCTATCATTAGCTTTATTTTTAGGAACCATTAAATTATAAATATTTTTCTTACAAAAAGTAAATTTTATTAAAAAATACGTTGGCACATGATGTGTCAATTTTGGTTACAAAAAGTCATGCAAACTGCATAGTTACACTTTTATAATACCCTTAATCTTAAACCAAAATATTTGAAAATTGAATACATGGAATCCTTCAAACTGCAAGGAGGTTTTCCAAGAAGTTATGGTTTTCCCAAAGGTTTTTAATGAGGTTAGAACTATGAATAAAGATCACAGCATTAAATGAAAGCTACAATATCACATCTTCACTATGAGCTAAAGAGGCTTGATGATTCTAAAATTGAAAAGTTAAATATGTTTTTGTCCCTCAATTTTTAGTGAAAATTGAAATTAGTCCCTCATCAAAATTTTGGTCCAACTTAGTCCTCCAACTTCAGAACTACGTAAATTTAATCATTTCAACCAAATTTTGTTAAGTTTATTTCACGTTTCAAACGCATTTCATGATAATATTTGAGATGTTTACACTGTTTGACACATTTTTACTTCAATATTAACTAAGAAACTATCATGAAATGCATTTCAAATAAACTTAACAAAATATGATTAAAAGAACTAAATCCACACAATTTTGAAGTTAAAGAACTAAATTGGACCAAAATTTTGAAGAGGAACTAATTTCAATTTTTACTGAAAAATTGAGAAAAAAAAACATATTTAACAAAAATTGAAAGACCATGACTAAAGAGGCCCGACAACCCTAAAATTTAAGGCCCAGATTCTAAAGAGGCTCGACCAACCTAAAATTGAAAGCCTGTGTACTAAAATGGTCAATTAGGAAGATATAAATCAGCAAGATGAAAAGATGTGAATATGATAATTCACTATTGCTAAAATCAAAGTACAAAAAATGATAATTCACTAATCCGAAAAATAAGGTACTAGTTTTGGTCACACGAGTTTTACATATTTGCATAGTGTCTATTCTTAAGTAATAATTGCACCGTTCAATACAAATTTCCATGGATTTGCTGTCGAAAAGTCAATCGATGGGGCAATGACTCGGGCTTGCTCCAAGGCAGCTTGAAAACCATTTTGAAAGGACTTTGCTACTTCGGTCTTTAAGGTTACCTCGTAGTCTAGGAGTTCTTTCTTCTCTTCCTCCCAAGTGTTTAAGGCAGAAGCATACTCGTCTTTTGCAATGGTCATAGCCTCCTTTTCAGCTTGGATTTCCGCTTCAGCCTTTAGCAGTTTCTCATTAGCTTTAGCGTTAGCATCCTTGAGCTCAATGATTTCAGCCTTCAGACGCTCAAGTTCGCAATCAGTCTCTTTCTTTGACCTTTTGTTGGCTCGAGCTTCCTTTGCTTTCATCTCACTCATGTAGGCTAGAGCAGTGGCCTTATTAAGATAGTTTTGCAAACCAATGCTCAAGTCGACTGCGCTATATTTGCTTAGTTCTATAAGGTCAACATCAAGTAAATTGTGAGCTCGATTGTGGGTCGAATGGGAAAAAGTTGAATCCCAAAAGGACGCTCCTTTACCAAAAGCTTTGCCTTGGTTAGTTGAATCCCAATTATCACCCTTAGCAATGACTGGTGCGTGCTTGCCCAACCAAGAGTGTTCAGTACTTGCCTCTTTATGAGCTTCTTCATCCGAAAGAGAAATCGCATTCTTGCCCTCAAAACATTTCCTTTTCAAGGAAATTTCAACGGGTGTTTGCTCAGAGCCTGTTGGTTGGTCAACCATCGCCTCTGTATCAGGGGCACCTGTTTCAACGTCATCATCCTCTTTCTCACTCATCTCGTAAAGTAGTTGATACCTCGATCTACGTGAAACTCTCGGCTCTACACAAAAAATACTTTGTCAAAACAACTTTATACTTGTATTTTGACAATGTCAATAGTAACAGGTATCACCTATACAGACTTTTAGATCTACACCTCGGTATTCCAGTTTAAGGAGAATGGTTGTATAAAAGACAAATCATATCCTCTAACAATTGGCAGTATAGGGCTTCATCCCCATCTACGTCGACTAGTTCTCCAGGGTGTTGATCGATAGGATTTGGTGTCCAGTAAAGTGGAAATCCTTCTAATAAAAATAACAATCCAGTAGAAGGTCACACTTTAAAAAAGCACCTCTTGAATTTGTATGAAGAAAAGAAAAGGGATAACAACCCTCGTCTTGAGACTCCCTTTATTGAGGTCCATGAAGCCCTTTTGGTTGGGCGGATCTCAAAAATATAAAAACAAACATGTTTGCAGTAGGTTTGATGTATTGTATCGAGTACGGAATTGTTGAGAATATTACTTAATATCTTTTTTTTATTTAAATTAGTTTTTAGAAAATATTTCAGTTTTAGAAATATGTGTCAGTTTTAGAAATTTGTTATTATTTTAGATTAGGAGTGAGATATTCTAAATATTTTATACTTGATATTTGTTATATTTTGCTCTATATATAGAGTATATCAATAAAATACAAAAACATGTTCCTCCGTATAACATATCACATATATCTCTCATATATCTCATATCTCTCATATTTTCAAAAGCCCTAAAAATCCCAACAGGAATTTGGAAAACTAGTAAATGCCCAACTTGCTTAAAGGATGAATATTACTAAGTTTCTTGAGACTTTGGCTTATGTGTACTTGATGGTGTCAAAGATCAAGTCAGGCTTGGCACATGAATACAAATTTATGTAAGCCATTCTCCTAATAGTTAACCAAATTACAAGTCTAGCAATTTCAAAAAGGAGCCCTAATACAACCTATAAAAGGGTGAAATGCACGAAGAACACAAAGTAAAACCCAAAAACTCGAATGAAACCCAGAAACTTGAATAAAACCCAGAAACTTAAACAAAACCAAAAAACTCGAGTGAGAACCAAGAATTCAAACAATACCCAGAAACTCAAGTACGAACCCAAAAGACCCAGGTAGAACTAAGAGACTTAAACCTAGAAATGCAAAGAAAGATGATTTAAATATTGTGTTTAGGTTATAAACTCAAATATACGAGAAGTAACCAAAAATTCGATTAAAATAATTTAGTAAAGTAAGGTAGAATTGAAGTCACTAGGCCAAGTATGGATGAACTTAAAACGTGTCAAATGAACGTTCGCAAAAAATGATCTGCACAAACATTGCTAAGCTATCAGAGAACGGTGATAGTTTCAGTTCCTCATAGTAATGGGCAATGCAAGAGACAGAAGTTTTGGAGGCGAGAATGCAGTAACCCGGAATGCACCCTTTGAAGGTGTATTTGATAGAATGGACTAAAGTGCTATTAGAAGTTTCTTACAATGTCACCAACTGCCAATTCAAATGTCACGGTTCAAGTTTTTCCAGCTCAAATTAAGAAGTTTTGGTCGTCTTCCCTAACATACAAGGTCTTTATTCTAGGTTCTACTTATACCTTTGATAAACTCGAGCTATGGGGGCTTGTGTGTGGACTGTCGAGTATGTGACATAGGGTGATTGGTGAGAGTTGTTGTGCATGTGTCAATACTATGATCGATATGACCGAGACGGGTAAAAGGATAATTGTTTAATACATGTGGGAGCTATACCAACCCGGATAACTGGATATAGAATAAAGTCGTCAAATGAGTTCAGAATATTAGAAAATTGTCGTACACATAGAACCTCTTTTGCATAATATGGGAAAGAAGAGCGTAAAATCAAGAAAATGCTTATAATTTCGATTAGTTGAACACCAACTCCCTTAAAACAAGGGAGGTGGTTAATATTGTTGGGTTATGTTTCATATGTTATGGTTATGGTCATAGGTCATTGAGAGATTGTGGTTCTATATGGTTATATGACATTAGTCTTACACATATAAGACCTTAGACACCACTTTTATACCAAAACCTTAAGGCAATGTTGTTATGGGTCTTTATTCTTATATAGTGTTTAACTTTGTCTATTTTATCCAATGTTGGACTTTCACTCACACTTGGACTATGGGTGAGTCCCTTGTTTTTTTTTTTCATTTTTCTTTTATATGGTATATTTCCCTTCAGGTGTATGAGTGACCCCTTTGGTTATGGTTATGCGGTCAGTCACTTCGGTGACCCCTTTTTGGTTATGGTTATACGGTCAATCACTCCGAACCATCGACTTTGATACCACTATTGGGTTATATATTTCTTCATCATATGTTTTGGTTATATATGGATTATATTCATAGGCATCTTATAGTCATGGTTATTGAGAGATTGTGGTTCTATATGGTTATATGACATTAGTCTTACGCATATAAGACCTTAGACCTTTTACACCAAAACCTTAAGGCAATGTTGTTATGGATCTTTATTCTTATATAGTGTTTAACTTTGTCTATTTTATCCAATGTGGGACTTTGACTCACACTTAGACTATTCCCAACAAATATCATGGAGTCTATCCAGTCCTTTATAATGAGGATGACACATTAGACTAGAGACAGGTGAATACAACCTTTCAACAACCAAATTAAACAGTGAAGGCTCCTAGCATTAAGCTATTTGCACTTTTTGCTAGAACAATATGTAATGTTTTCCTACAATTACGATAACCATCCACCTCTAGATCGTATAAAGCTTTGTCATGTGTTAAAAGCTAGGCCTAAGGTACTATATATTTTAAATGCTAAAAGGGACACGGAATCATCTTTACGAGATGGTACTACACCATGAGATTTTGTGAGGAGACCAATTTACTGTTCTTAAAAACTATAGCTTAAGAGAGAGAACAACCAGCAGAAGTGAAAGAGTAAAAGGAAATTTTTAAAACCAGAATACATCTCATATACACTCCTTTTTTAAACCAAAATAAATTACACCCAAAAAAGCAAACATAAATGTTAATCTTCCTGACATCCAACTATACAAAAAGAATACTCAGTAAATAAGAGATCGGATATATGTTACCAAAAAGACAAATTTATACATTGCTAAACTTAAACCGATCACATTAATAGTCTGTTTTCTCTATGAATCCAAAAAATTGCATCAACTACTGCACACACACATATCAGCTTAATATGCAAAATCATATGAAAACCCAGAAATGTACAATTGAATAGCCTACAATTTGCAAAGCACCAACTAAATGGACTGTCAGTCTAGGTCTTCTACGAGTAATCCAGCTCATCATGCAGTACCGAAGAGATGAGAAAAATCTTAGGGTCTATCTAATACCCTTCTCCCTTTTTTTTTAAATATCAAATTTATAAAATAGTCCACACTAGACTACAATCAATTTCTCATAAAAAAAATCAATAAAGTTTGGAAAATTGTTTATAGAGCAAGTGTTTTAGAAATCCGAAATAAGAAAAAAAAAATCTGCTAACAGATATTTTCTCATCGTCTTTTCCCCCCCTTCAAATGCTCTATTCAAGTCCTCAAGGAACATACCTATAAAAAAGAATCACACTCAATTACAAACACTTCTACATGTACTCTGCGGCATACAAGTTTTCAAAAAACAAAAGACAGTTTTCAAAAAAACTAAACAAACAAGGACTTAGTCTGTACACTGTTACACAATTCTGAAGAAAAACTCAAAAAAGAGAGACTTGTTTTAAACCAACACTCATCTCTAACAAATTCCCTAACACATTATAAATAAGTGTAGAGAGAATTTCCAACGGTAACTATAACTACTGATTACTTCTATTATTTATTTTAATTATTATACACAAGTGAAGAAAACAAAAAGATAACTCAGCAGCCAGAACGAAACACAATGTATGTAGAATAGCGAGTTAATGAAATCGAAGCTTACTGCGATAAATGCGCTTCTTGTAAAGGATACGGTAACCGCACTCCCGGCACTGCATATCGTCACCAGGCTTCATCATATTCTCCATGCGACAATCTGAAGCATACACACACTTAAAATCACAATTCATCCTCAAAACCCTAAACACACACTTATATTTGCAGAAAAGGAAAATGAAAAATGCCATTAGGCCAAAGCGAGATAAGATTTGTGAAGAGACTTTTGCAGATATAGCTGACTGGTTCATGCCGAGGACGCATTGGTGATTCCGGCAAACTGTGAAAGAAGAAGGTTGAATAGGCTTTAGGTTTGCTTCGGAGCTGATGCACACGGAAGAAATTGGAAAAGATGAGTCTAAGCTTTCATAGGGAATGATGGTGCTTCATGTTCGTTTCTTGGGGCCCAAATATGGGTTACTTGCCCAATGCAGAGGTTTGAGTTTAGTATCTTACGAGAAAAAAAAATGACTTTGAAATTTTGCAATTGGATTATTGACTTGCTAATCTAAAAGTTATTTATCATATTTTGGATTGAATTATTAAAAAAACAAAATAAGGAAAATTATGTGGGTGAATGAAGTAAACTATAGAGGTGAATGAAGAAACTGCCAAAATCAGAAACTCTTATTTTCTTCAAATATGGATTACAGGTTTAGTGTATAGTTGTTGCAATAAAAAGAGGTTAAATATATGGACTTAAATCTTAGTCAACCGAAGCAATAGAAATTGAGAGAAATAATTTCCATAATAGAATCTTAAATAGTGAAAACGAATGTAACAAATTCGACAAAACAAAAACTGTTGTAACTACGTATGAAAAAAATAAACTTTCGATCTTCTTATATTTTTATTAGTTTTCTACGGTCAGTCTTACAAAGTATGTAAACACACACACATGCCAATAAAATAATTTGGTGAATTTCTTTCACAAAATAATAATAAATTTAAAAACATATTATTAAGCTTTCTTTTCTAATTTCAACCCTCTATTTTCGACCTATCTGGGGAATTTTAAAGTTCAAACATGATGTTTAGTAACAGTACGAGGATACAATTAATATTCATTGTGTATAAAAACATTTAGAAGACTAAAAGTAACATTTTGTACAAAATAAATTAAAAATATTTAGGAGACTAAAAGGTACCTTGATCATTTTTATTTTTTTCCGATAAACATTTAAAAACATTATCCAAATTTATCCTAATCCTCAAACTGCAAGGAGGCATACATACAGCAAGCATATATCCAAATTTATAGTATGGCCCTGCTTTCAAAAGCCACTTACAATCCAAAAACACAATCGACCTTAATCTGCAGAAAGCCATCATGCAACATCACATGTATCTTATCATTCTATATTTCACGTGTCTTTTGCTTCTACCAGTAATTTCATTCAGATTTACTTCATACGCTGCACAGAAGGCATATTAACTTATAAATGAATCGGTCATATGATTTAATAGTACTAAAAAATACTTCGTTGATATAATCAAGAACGTCCAACAAACATGATCTGCTTTGGAAAAATTCCCAAAAACAACCCCAAAAAGCATAAATAAAAAATAGCACCTTAAACAAACTATGATGATGGGTATTAAAACAAACATGTAAACGAGGACATGAGACGACTAACCAAACCAAACACCCAGTTGATCTATTAAGGAGCAAAAATAGTAAAAATATATTCACATTTAAAAGTTTTCTTTTCTCGTTTTCTAAAACTATCATCAAAAATGCAAACTGCAGAATTACTCAGATCATCGCTGTATTATAAGTAGTTCTTCAATATCACAGACCAAATACAACACATGGTACATATGCAGCACATTTTAATCATGGAAATGCCAATGCCGCAGCAGTTTTCTTCAGCGGGCCTCGTATTGGACAACTGCACAAAAAACACCATCTTAAGTACAGTACATAAAAATCATGCAGCTAAAATGTGCAAAGTTTATATTAGATATGATATTTTTATGCCAAGTCCAAGTAGTTCTTCCAATGGATATGCCCAAACTTGTGTCTAGCCATTAACAAATCATTCTCATGATGCTTCACACTCATAGACACTAGAACTGAGCGAAAAAGGTGAAGAAAAGAAATTTCACTTGGAGTTGGAATATGCTACGAAGTACTTCCAATTCTGAGATAGAATAAAATCATCTTTATAAAATAGTCCACACCACAATATACTATAATCAAACTCTCATAAAATAATCAATTAAGTTTTGAAAATTGTGTACAGAACAAGTGTTTTAGAAAAAAAACAAGGAAAAAATCCGCTAAAAGATGCTTTCTCAACTTCAAATGCTCTATCCAAGTGCTCAAAGAACAAACTTATAAAAAAGAATAACGCTCAATTACAAACACCTCTATATATGCTCTGCGGCATAAAAGTTTTCAAAAAGCAAAAAACAGATTTCAAAAGACTAGACAAATAAGGCCTTAGTTTGTACACTGTTACACAGGACTGAAGCGAAGAGCTAGAAACAGAGAAACTTGTTTTAAAGCAACACTCATCTCTAACAATTTCACTAACACGTTATAAATAACCATAAATGAAAGAGAGAATTTCTAACGGCAAAGATGACCACTGATTGGTTCTAGTATTTGAATTAATGAACGTAAGTGAAGAACAAAAACATAACTCAGCAACAACGAACGAAACATAATGTATATAGAATAGCACGTTAACGAAATTGAAGCTTACTGCGACGAGTGCGCTTCTTGTAAAGGATACGGTAACCGCACTCGCGGCACTGTATAACGTCACCAGGCTTCAGCGTATTCTCCATGCCACAATCTGAAGCATATACACACACGTAAAATCACTCTTCATTCTCAAAACCCTAAACACACATTTATATTTACGGAAAAGAAAAACAGGAAAACACGACTAGGTCAAAGTGAGAAGAGATTAGGGAATAAACCTCCGCAGATGTAGCTGACCGGCTCAGGCTGAGGATCCATCGGTGATTCCGGCAAACTGTAAAAGAAGAAGGTTCTAGGCTTTAGGTTTCGCTTCGGACCTGATGCACACCGAAAAAATTGAAGTGAGGCGCTTAGTCTAAGGTTTTATAAGAATGATTGGGCTTAATGTTTGTCTTGGGCCCAAAATTGCGGTCAATTGCACACTCTTTTTTTTTTCTTTTCATCTCCATATATATTTTTGTCAAACTTGAGTTTATTTTAAATAATTATATATTAATGGAATCAGTTTTCAAACTGTGTTTTAAAAATCCAGTGATGGCTCTTTTATAAACAAAAAATTGAAGAAGAAACTAAATTGATATATTTTTCAAATTTTGAGAACCAATATGCATGAATTTTTTTGGCCAAAAAAAAGTATAGAAACAAAAAATCACATTTTCCCTTAATTTTTTTTTATAAATTATACTTAGCAGAATTTATGTTTTATTGCATGCATAATTTAAGCCTATAAATTTTTAATTATTAAATTTGGCATGATTAAGATTAATTATAAAATCATGTAATCTTTAATAAACTTTTGATGTTACATACAGAATTGAATAGTTAAAATTGACTCATTTAATTAATACTAATTGCCAAAATTGAATATAATCACATTTCACTACTTGATTAATTTGCAACATGGAAAATTGAACTTTTTCTTCTTATATATTTCGAAATTAAATGAAGAAATAGTAGTTAATTCTAGAATAGTCAATGACGGCCACGCTTTGGTCAACTAACCATTAAATAGAAAATTAAATTCAAAAACCAGTGTACACCAGCTTTCTTTGACTTGGGAAAATTTTCGAATCCACTTGCATATTCGTCTTAAATCTCAACCTAGTTAATAGCCAGAAACAATGCCTATTCTGTGAAAATCAAGACAAGAATTTGTCCTATATATCAAATTGTATTTTGATTATAATAATTGCTACGAAACTTGTAATACAAAGCTTCCCTTAAACATACAATCTTTCAGCATATTTTGAAGCATTCTGTTTCGAGTATCGAATTTCTGAAATCACGATTATGAAGTCTTTTGATACCTCTCCGGGGAGATCCATTTCTTTTCCACATCTTGATGACAATTTACCACAAAATCAAGTTTCTGTTGATAGCTATTCTTTCAATAACAAAGGTAAAAACCAGCACTTTCTTTTTCTTCCTTGTTTTTATACTTTGTTCTCATCACACCAATACAGAAGACTAAACCAGTAACAGACTATAAAGGGAGTTCTTTTGTACCTTCTGCAGGTAAAGAGAATGACATGAAGAACACAGGAAAAAACAGCAGTTTTACATATAGGATTCATGACCATGGTAATTCAAAGTTGAGAATCACAAACATCAGAAAAAAGTGATCAATTCTACTGAACATTAGATTAACTCACTATGCGTTTTATGCATGCATGACTGCAGTGAAAATGGGTCCTAATCTGTCTGAGATTCTGAAGGGGAAGTTGAGTTTGGGGGCAAGGATTATACAAGAAGGAGGAAGAGGGAACATCTTCAAGAATGTTTTTGGGATGCAAGAAAAAGAGCAATTGTTGAAGGCCTCTCAGTGTTATGTATATACCACAGCTGGTCCTATTGCAGGAGTTCTCTTCATCTCAACCGAAAAGGTTGCATTTTGCAGTGAAAGGCCAATAACCTTCAGTTCTGTGACAGGAGAGTTAGCCAGAGCACCATACAAGGTAGTCTTTCATACGAAAGAACCTAACTTTAAACTCAAATTAGTTAGTTATATGCAAGGTTTTAAAAAGGACAGTGATGCAATTTCTGTCACAGCATCAAGTTTTTGAGGATGGCTATTTATTTATCCAAAATTTTGTGTAACATCAAGGACTAACTAAATTGTAACTGCAACTGCAATTTGGAATCTTGTGTATATGTTTTTCACCTACTGCATTCTTCTGAATTCTGATGTGAATGTGCTTTTTATCATGTATGCAGGTTTTGATTCCAATAGGTAGAATAAAAGAGGTCAATGAAAGCCAGAATGTGAATAATGTAGAACAGAAGTACATAGAGATAGTGACAGAGGATGATTCTGAATTTTGGTTTGTGGGATTCTTGCGGTACGAGAAAGCTCTTAAGAATCTCAACAAAGCCATTTCCATGTCCATTTATAACCGAAAGCAGTAAATGTCAAAACTTTCTATATTTTTGTGAAGTACTTAGTTTTATTTTTCTGTTGGGTAGTTAAGATTCATAATGTGAATGAGATTTCTAGCAATGCGGTGTTCAAGTTTATGCGTGTTGCCTGTTATCTTTTGGGGATGATTAACAGCTGATGATGACTAATTTGTATAGGTTAAGGTATAAAACAAGTATTAATCTTTACATAGGTTTAAGGTAGGTCTCAAAGCACTGAGGTCAAACTTTCACATTCATAATGTATGTCCCAATCCTAAATCAATTGAGCTGACTATTGTACCATGTGTATTCATGATTGTTATTGTTAAAAAGAGACTTCAAACAACCTAATTTAACCATACAAAATGGACTTACAAATTGAAATTTGCATGTGTTGAAAATTAATCTTACCTCTAATTAATTTGAGACTTTTAATACAATATCTCATGTTGAACATATATATCTAGCACACAAAGCTAGACATTAACCGTTGGTCTGATATAATTAATGGAACAATAAAATTTTTTACATAACAAATTTTATTAAGATAAACTTTAAAACATGATTATGATACTATATTAAAAAATAAACTTTAAATGTAATTTAATTTACAAAATTAGTTTTTAAAATATAATTTATACCTACCTATAAAATAACTTATTTCTAGTTGACAGTAAAATCTTCTATCTTTATTTTGTTTTCCAAGTTAACAGAGTTATCTAACCTTACTTACGACTTGGCACAAAAGATAAGTAAGATGATAAAGGGATTATGCATTATTGATCACCAAAACGTGAACCAAAGGAGTGCTTACACTTCCACAATAGCATATTACTTACTATATTCATATAATCATGACTTTCCCAAAAGAACCACCTAGTCTGATTTGACTAGTTTTATTCATTCTGGTCGGAAAATCAAGCCCTCTTGAACTTAACCTTGAAGGATGGAACCTGATCACTGAGTGACAAATGTTTGTTTCCATCATCACCATTAAACAACCCAAGTTCCCGACACAAAGTCTGGCATTTGCAGACCGAGGGACAGAAAGAAAGGACATAATCTTTGTCAGCCTTCTCAATCTTGAACCAATTAACAACAGTGTCAATCCCTGGATTGCCTTCAACACCACCAGTGCTCAAAAACCACACCCCAGTTAACACCTTGAGGAGCTTCCACACAGGGGGTTTGTCACAGGAGGTGGTTGTGCCATAGGACTTGATGTTGAGATCGGTTGAAGTTAGAATAACACCGGTTTTGGCATTGTAGGGTGTGAAAGTAACTGGGGTGCCATTCAAGACTTCAAGCTTCTCTTGCACCACAAAGAGAGGACACGTGTCGTTGCCACTGGTTGAAACAGTGAGGCCACCACCTTTTCCTCTCAGGACTGGGAGAATGTAGTACTTCACACCTGTTCTCAGTTTCTGGCCTGAGGTGTCAACCACTGGTTCAGGTGCTGCTACAGCAACACCAATGAAGAGAATGGAAAATGCTAAGAGTGAAGCCTTCATGTTTCTGTGTGTATTTCATGGATTGGGAAAGAGTAGCTTCTATTTATAGGGCTTGAAAGGGGACATGTCACATGATGAGTTTTGTGTGTTTTGGATCTATTATTCAATTTGCATAAGAATACTATTTTTGAGATGGAATGATTACTTTAAGGAGTGGGTTCTAGGTCATAGATAAAATCTTATATTAATGAAATTCCCTTTGATCGAAGTGAGAAGACGGTTCAAGAAAGGTATCAGCGTCAAAGTCTGTGTCTTCGTCGACAACATTATCTTTTGCTAACGTGACAATTGTTTTGCACATGTTTATCGTGGAAGAACTATAACCAGAGTCCAAAACCAAACTAGTTTTAAAAGTGATGCCAATTTGACAAGATGAGTCGGTGATTAATTAAAACTTTATTTTTATCTTTATTTCTATATAACAATTCTCCATCAAAAACGCATTGGTGTCATATCCTGATCTATGAAGATAGATTCTTCTAGTCGTGAATTCATTTTTTAATTTTATAGTTCTCAATGTTTGATTATAGTCTACACATTCAAAAATCGACAATTTCAATTCCCTTATTATTTTCTTTATCCGAAATTTAAAACTGCAAAGATTCAAATTACTTAAGCAACAAATGTTAAATTACAACTAAACCAATTCTTTTGAATTATATGTATACCGGTAGTTTGAATACTTTTTATTTTTAGACTTAAATATATTTTTAGTCTTCATTTTCGTAGTGTTTGCTGCGGATGGTCCTCATTTTGGCAGAATGTTTAAAATGATCCTCATTACCGAATGTTTAAAATGGTCCTCATTTTCGTAATTCGTGTTTTATTTGATCATTTTCTGTAATGTCGTTTAAATCATTAACGGAGCATTGTACAGGTGGCACGGGATTTGTATTAGGGTGTTATGTGTACTGTACATACAAACAGTGTCACCTGTACAATGCTCCGTTAATGATTTAAACAGCTTTACAGAAAATGACCAAATAAAACACGAATTACGAAAATGAGGACCATTTGAAACATTCGATAAGAATGAGGACCATTTTAAACATTCCGTCAAAATTAGGACTATCTGCAACAAACACTACGAAAATAACGACAAAAAGGTATTTAAGCCTTATTTTTATTTATATGTTACTTTTAAAGCTTAACGTGTTCTTTAAAGCTGGATTTTTTATGTAGAGCTAGATTTGGTCGATCTAAATTGCATGAATCCGTTTTTAAGCAAGTTAATTTGGTTTGAATCATGACAAAAAAATATGGGTTAATAAAAACTAATAAAAAAAAATTATTTAAAAATTCAATACAATCTGACTTGCTATTTGTGTCATGTTCAATGTATCAAACAATGCTAATTTTAACTATGTTGTATTTTCTATTTTTGATTTCTTATTTTCTGATTGAAAAGCACAGAGACACACATGGAAAAAGCTTTTGCAGCCACTGAATGGAATTTGGAAAGAAGTCACCCACTGAGTGCGTTTACATTTAGTGGCCGACATATAATTTTCGTTGACTACCTATTCTTTTCGATTTTTTTATAAGTTTAATAGTTTTTTCTCATGATTTTTTTCTTTAATTTTATTTCACTATTTTCAACTTAATCATATATATATATATATATATATATATATATATATATATATATATCAATAATAAATAATAACAAACAGTACTCGTAGGAATTTACAACTAAAAAAATTAAAATATTTAATAATATATTTTAATCACAAATTTAAATAAAATGTAATACATAATATTTATAATTTTTCAAACAAAATTCAAATAACTTATTTAAATAGTGTTGAATGACAGCTTACAAAGGAAGGAAGATTGTATTTCAAAACCATTTGATAGAAATTAACTCATTCAAAATCAACGTGTTAATATTTTTATCATATTTTTTATTTTTTTTAATTTAAATTAGAGTGTAGTGTGTACGAATGTCTATGAATACAAATACTATAATACACGTAGTCGTCCCGTTAATATACGGGTATAAAAAATACTTGTACCCATTAACCATGGATATCCATTTACAATTTCTATCTCCTATTCCGTTGCGAGTTTTATCCCTGAGTACCCGCGATTGTTGATTTTTTTGACATCCCTTTTCCTTCATTTTTTAAAGGTTTAATTATTCTTTTGGTCCCGTTTTTTGTCTTAAAGTGTCAAATTGATCATCCCATTTTTTTAAGTTTCAATTTAGTCTTGAATTTTAAAGAATTGATGCAATTGGGTTCTTTTTGTTAAACTTCTTGAAACGAATCAATGAGTTTTTATCAAAATTGACAATATGATCGTGTTAATTATACCAATAAAGCAAATTATCATTATTAACAACTTCAATTTTGATGAGAAATTCTTGATCCATTTTAATAAATTTAACGAAAATGATCACATTGCATCAATCTTTTTAAAAATTTGAACTAAATTGAAACTTAAAAAAACTGAATGAACAATTTAAAACTTTTAAATAATATCAGGACCAAAAGAATAATTAAACATATTTAAAAAAAGTGTATGAAGTATTTTGATATAGAAATTCTTTAAGAACATAAAAACAAGAAATGTAATACTATTTTGCCTTAAGGCACTTTCTATATCTACTACATATTAAATTGAAAGAAATTGTTGATGTAACCTCCACTAAAACATTTTCTATTGTTTTTCTCGTAAAATAATGGGAGAGACTACCCAAAAAATAAAAAATCAATATTTAGCCAGAAGGACCACTATAAATTGCATTTTTTTTTGTTTTATTTTTGGTAACTTGGAATTTAAGAATTTGAATATTGAAGACCTTAATGTGTTGATCTATATATTGAATTTTTTGTTATTTTAAAAAATGAAGAATATAAGTCTCTGGTCATTTGATTTTTTTTAAATGATTATGATAAATAAAGCTTTTATGTATAGATAAATGAGATATGAGATCTATCGTTAGCGTATATATTATTCATTATTTTAATGTTAAGTTGAAATTTAACCTTTTAAGATTTTCCACACTGAATGTGCAAAACTATACTAAATTTAAATTGATATTATAACTAATAACACTTTTCATATTCAGTGGAAAAAAAAATCTGTTTGATTCATGAGTTTTTTTTTTTTTTTTTTTAAAAAATTTTTTTTATAAGATTATTATTCCCTTCTGGGATGCCAGCTATCACTGGCTCCACTTTCCGGTATCTACAACAATAAAAATAGAGGATTTTCAATTCAAACTCTTTTTGTCTCAATTAATGTGGTATTAATAATCTATTTGAAAAAATTATTTAATAATACTATTGATATAAATATTAAATGAAAATTTTCCCTGTACATATAGATAAGTCTAGCCATGTCACAAATTTGTTTGTGTACGAAAAAAAGTAAAACAATCCATCTGTACCCACTTCACAGAATATATATATATATAATGACAGATAAGAAGTTTAGATTCTTAAAAACTTCATAAAATATGAGTGATAATATATATGAACAAAAATAAAACTATGGACGCGTGAATCTATTGAACTCTGAGTTCTTAAATGGAAACACAATCACAATAAACTATGTTAGCCAACAATAATCATTGGTCAGAAAAATCTTTGACCAAAGATATATGCATGTTTTATACATCCACGGATAAGGAACATGAACATACAAGTATAATAGTGTTATAAATTGATGCTTCTTACTTTCCATTTCTTCCATTCATTACCGAAACACAAACGATGAAGATGAAGCACGTAGCATTTCTCCTCTTCTTTGGCTTGATCTCAGAAGCATTACTTGGAGCTGGTGAAGCTGTTCATGAGGCAGTGATTGATACAAAAGGCAAGAAACTGAGAGCTGATGCAAATTACCATATCATACCTGCTGTGCCCTTCACCATATGCGGCTTTGTTAGCTGTTTCACTGGTGGAGGCCTTGCACTTGGCAGCGTTGATGATGAATCATGTCCTCTTGATGTTGTAGTTGAGAAAGCCAATGAAGGTCTACCACTGAGGTTGTTACCTTTCGACACTAAAAAGGGTGTCATTCGTGTCTCCACTGAATTGAACATTTTTTTCTCCGATGCTGATGAAAGATGTCCGCACCATTCCACTGTGTGGAGGCTTGATGACTTTGATGCCTCTGTCGGTCAGACATATGTCACCACTGGTGGTGTTGTCGGAACCCCAAATCAGCACACGATTCTGAACTGGTTCAAGATTCTGAAGTACGAGGATGCTTATAAGCTTGTTTATTGTCCCAGTGTGTGCCCCTCTTGCCACCATCCGTGCAAAGATCTTGGAGTGTTTGTGGATGAGAATAATAGAATGCGTCTGGCACTCAGTGATTTTCCCTTCAAAGTTAAGTTCAATCAAAGCTCTTTCCATTGAAAATTCAGAGTGAATACTTGTGTTCATCATATAATGATCCATGAATTAGATTCCTTTCTGAAAAATAAATGAAGAGCACTATAAATTATTATCATCAAAGATATTATTATTTTATAAACTAGATATTTCCCTAATAAATATTAGTAAAATATTTTAAAATATTATATATGAATATACAAATACATAATACAAATTGAAATATGGATGCATCATATGATCGTAGCATCAAAATTAATAACTATCCACATTATTTGTCTATTTGAGAAACCATTGTGACAAACCTGAAACAAACTGAACAACGATAACATGCATGTGAATCTAATATGAAGAAACCTAATAAGTACTGAATGAACTTGAATGCTATAAAGAAACTAAACACATTTATTGTCTGTGATTTATTTACTGAGCTTAATTTGATTTTGCAAGCTGGAACTTAACTTTGAATGGAACATCGCTCAGAGCCAAACGCCTATTGCCATTCTCGTCCACAAACACACCAACATCCTCGCACAAGTGCTTGGAAGAAAGGCACACACTGGGACAATAAACAATTTTATAAGCACCATCACACTTCTCAATTTTGAACCAGTTGCGTATGGTTTTCCTACCAGGGTTCCCCTTAGAGCCACCGGTGGTCACAAACCACTCTCCTTTAGAGCCACCAAAGTGGTTCAATTTCCACACCAGAGAATACTCATCACAACTGGTACGATCAGTGGAGAAGATGATGTTCAAATCAGTGGACTCAAGAACAACACCTTCATTGGCGTCAAGGGGTGAAAATGACAGTGGCAAGCCCAGAGATCTTTGCACAACCACAACATCAAGAGGGCATGACTCACCAATGTTGGCAAGTGAAAGGCCTTCAGCGTTCAAACATTCGAACTTTCCACATCTTGTGAAGGTTCTCATAGCTGGAACAATGAAGTAACTCTCACCAACTTGGAGTTTCTTCCCTGACATGTCAACTACTGCCTCTGCTGGTGCATCAGTTGCTCTGAGTAGTGGAACTTGTAAGCTTAAGGCAAAGAGAAGAACAAAAGCTAGCACTGTGTTCTTCATTATGCAGCTACTTTGTATTTTGGTTACTGATTATAAGAACACGAGTGTGAATTTATAGATAGCTTTAATTAGTTAATCGCTAATTACTAGTTACTATCTTTGAATCATTAGTATGGTATATATAATATAATCTATATATGTTAGTATTTGAACAATACAATTGGCCATGTTAAATGAGTTTATCGGAACCAATGTTCTTTGTGGCGATGGGTATTTATTCTGTATCTATCAGGAGCCAATTTTGCATCTCTTTAGGTCATGATTCAACTCTTCATAGAAATAGGTTTTGAAGAATGATGTGTTTTTGTTGATTCTATGGTCTATTCTCTTATTCTATGGGTGGCAGAGTAGTGGAAAGGTGCTCTGAATAGTAAACTTTTGTACGTTTTTCTTCATAATGTACGTTATTTTTGTCTATATACGGAAAAGAATTCAGAATGATGGGGCTCCAACATTTTCAAAACAGAAGCCCAGCTCAGCAAGAAGTTCATAGATATTACGTAAATATAATATTTCACAGATATATATCACACAGATTTAGACACAGCAACAACTTTGATTTCATAACAACTAGTACTATTATTATAATATCTCCTAAAAATAATACGGCCAGAAAACATTTTCAAATGTTCTATTATGAATAGTTAACAAAGTTAAGTACAATTCTATAAGCAATCTTCTAGTCTTTAATAATTAAAATTTTAACAATCTTTAATTAATGCATAGCATGAATTTAGAATTTCAATTTAAAGTAGTACCAAAATCAATTATATATATATATATATATATATATATATATATATATATATATATATTATTTTAGAAAAAAATGAAATTAGTCGATCAGTAATTACTCATATGTTTCGGTGAATCAAAATTATGGATGGTTTTCCGATTATCAAAATTTGCTGATAAAATGTTCGTGAAAAAAATTTACCGATAAGTAGGAAAATCCGTAAATAATTATCAATGTCCAAAGATTTGTCAATAATTATTGACAATCAAAATCAATCTTAATTATCGATGAGTTTGATCATCAATAATTCGTCGATAAATATTGTGATTTGGTCTTCATTTTACTCTTTTTCCTCTTCTTTTCTTTTTTCTTTTTTATTTCTTCTTTCTTCTCCTCTCCATCCTTCATCGTTGTGTTTGCCATCACCGTCAACACTTTCACCACTCCCTTTTCTTCACAATCTTTCTCTTCATTGTCATCATCCCCCTCCTTCTCTTCTCTTCCTCCACAGTTGTCATCGTCGTTGTTATCATTGTCACCTCGTCACCGTCTCCTCTTTCTACTCGTCCTTCTTCTCCTCCAATTTCTCTTTTTCTTCTTTTCTTCTCACTTACTTCCAATTGATTTCATCAGATTTGACAGAAAAACTGAGGTCCATTAGGTCCATTTTACTGACAAATTTATTGACAAAATTACTGATGGTTTTTAAAAACATACAATTAAGGACATATTTATTGATAAATTTTACAAAAGTTGAATTACCAATAAATTCACTAACAAATTTTTAAAAAATTCAATTATTAACAAATTTACTCACTAATTCTAAAAAAAATCAATTACCAACAAAATTAATTTTACTATAACATGATCAAAGCCAAAAATGAAAACTTTGATAACTTTGATGCTCATTTAAGAAAATGTTTTACAATCAAAACAAACTCAATATAATTAGGAAAATTATACTTTTATTCCCGTTTTTTGACTTTCATCCTTTACTCTTTGACGTAATTTAGTATAGGCCATTGATTTTTTTTTAAAAGATAGTGATACATTAATCAATGACCTATATTAAGTCATGTCAGGGATAAAAGATAAGAGTCGAAAAATGGAAATTATATTATAATTGTCCATATAACTGTTAGTTGCTTTTGTAGAATCAAAAGGTATTTACATATACTCGAGAGATGTAATAAATTATTCAACTTAAATTTAAAAAGACAATAAATGATAACAGAAAAAAATTAATCAGATGCTAAACATGAGATAGGAAGAAACTTGCCATATTCTAACATGTAATTGTGTAAGCACAAAACAATACAAATGGATATGACATTTCATTATTATGATTATTGTATCTTGCAGTGTAGGGTTTCTTACTTTCCATAAATATATTTCTTTGACTGGTCACGTATGTTCTTCAGTGAATATACTTTGCAAAAATATATGTATCAGATTTTTCTCATATATATCTCCATTAAGCATGGGTTTTGAATACATATTACTCAACTTTTTATTCTCCCTCAACATGACGTTGTTGAATACTAAAACGTTTCACCGCATTTCCAAATTTCAATTCCTATCCTATAGACGACAAAACGAGACGAATTCAGAAATATAAACCATTTACTGCGACAAAATTTATTCTCTAAAGTGAAGATTTATTTCTTCATTTTATTAACTTCTTTTAACATAACATGGATTCACAAATAACATGATAAACACCGAATTAAAATAAAACACACTTATTAGTTTCTCAGACATTAATCTGTTCAGGCAAGCTGAAACTTGACTTTGAATGGAACATCGCTCAGAGCCAAACGCCTATGGCCATTTTCATCCACGAAGACACCGAGATCCTTGCACAGGTGCTTGGAAGAAGGAAGCACAGTGGGACAATAAACAATTTTATAAGCAGCATCAACCTTCTCAATCTTGAACCAGTTGCGTATGGTTCCCCAACTAGGGTTTCCCACAGAGCCACCAGTGGTCACAAACCACTGTCCTTTGGCAACATCAAACTGGTCCAGTTTCCAAACTGGGGAATACTCAGCACAACTGGTATGATCGGTGGAGAACATGATGTTCAAATCAGTGGAAACACGAACAACACCTTTCTTAGGGTCAACGGGTGAGAATGACAATGGCAAGCCACTGGATCCTGCCACAAACACCACATCAAGAGGGCATGATTCACCGATGCTGGCAAGTGAAAGGCCTCCACTTTTCACGCATTTTCCGTACCTTGTGCATCCTATTAAAGGCGAAGCTGGAACAATGAAGTAGCTGAGACCAACTCGGAGCTTTTTCCCTGATGTGTCAACCACTTGCTCAGGTGATGCATCACCAGCTCCAAGTAGTGGTTGAGTGGTCAAGGCGAAGAGAAGCACAAATGCTAGCAACATGTTCTTCATTATTGATTTCTGTATAATTCAGGTAGCTATATGTTCTTTGTATTCTGTTTTGTTAACGATGGATGGACCGTAATGGAGATGAAAAGTGTGAATTTATAGATGTCTTTATTGAATACTAATTCCACGATTTAGATGCTTAATTGTTAGTAAAATAGAAACAGTTGTATTTGAACAATACCATTGGCCACATCGAATGTGTATCTATGTATCAGTTACTGTGTGTAAACACGCTTGCATTTTATTTGCAACTAGCTGGAATCTGTTTTTGCGTCTCTCACTAGTTGATGGATAGGTTTTGAAGAACGATAGATATGTTTTCTTATTGATTCCATGGTATGTCAGATCATGTAGTTAATGACTACATTAATTGACTTTTTCAACATGCAGCAATCTGTGGGTTATATAATGTTTAAACATGTTGCAACGGTTGGTTAATAAATTATGTTAAATTTAATGATTAAAAATCCTTTATTCTTCTACTGCCCCTATACTTAGACGACTTAGACTTCGAATTTAATTCAATGTCTAATACAAATCTAGCTACAGCCTTCTGTGACATTAAAGTGTGGTACAAAGTTTCATGCAGTATTCTAAATATATAGTTTCACGGATATCCTAAAAAAATAAGAAGAAAAGAAGGAAATATTTGAGCTAAATACATAATTAATGATCTTGTAATATATATCAATATGATATTTCGTAACACTACTACATATATGATCATTAGTAACATTTAAGAAACGTGAGTAAACTACAAAAAATGTTACTAATACCATCTAGTAACATTATATCAAATGTTACTTATATACCTTATGTTACTAATGACTTTTTGTAATATTTTTACCTCGAGACATTTATAAAATTATTACTAAATAGCTTTAGTAACATTTAATTAATAAAAATGTTAATAAATCTTTTCAGTAACATTTTTCATATAAAAAAATAACATTATAAAAATGTTACTACATATCTTCAGTAATATATTTTCTTCTAAATAGATATATTTTCAAATTGTTACTAAACAATTTTAGTGATATATTTTTTTAAAGGCAACATTATAAAAATATTACTATAACTATTTTGTAACATTTCAATAAATGTAACCAAAAAATACATAATTAATATTAAAATATTGCACACCAACCTTTACATTGCATATTTCTTTAGTGTAATGTTGTCATCCAAAAAGAAAGCCACAAAATCAACTATTTTAATTATTTTAATAACACAGCAGAAAAATCAACTATAGTTATGCAATATTGAAGATGACACAACCTAGTTGGTAATGGTTTCAAAAGTACCACATGGGTCTAAAGGGAATCCATGAGGTTGACTCAAGAGTTTTAATAGAAGAAGTTCTTGGACAAAAAGAAAATTCAAAATAGGCTTATAGTATCAATGTAACAAAGAAATCAAGAAAAATGAGAGAGTTCCTCTGAGGCACATAATGTTTGGTTCCT
>Ga0214543_1002537_pt1 | contig 35926 bp, 14 predicted proteins | sample CNSS2metaG_FD_160094 | JGI IMG/M metagenome (GOLD analysis project Ga0214543, IMG submission 160094) | Root nodule microbial communities from cowpea collected in UCLA plant growth center, Los Angeles, California, USA - CNSS2 | ecosystem: Host-associated > Plants > Roots > Nodule | place: USA... | reverse complement strand
ATACTTTATATAAAATATATATATATATATATATATATATATATATATATATATATATATATATATATATATATATATATATATATATATATATATAATCCCATAAACCAATTAAAATGATGAATTTAACTACTTTTTTTAATTATTACTAATATGCTAAATTAACCTTTACTATCAATGATTTTAAAATTCTATTTTAGCCATCTATTAACACAAAACATAGTTACTAATATTGTTTTATGGGAGTAGACGTGAAAATAATCCAAAATTATAAATAAATTGAGTGTATCTTATACAAAATATTGACAACTCTTTTCTAAAATGTAATCTATAATAAAAATTATGTAGGCAATAGTTAAATTAGTTGAAAATAATAAATTTATTAAAAAAAGTGTTCATATTCCAAAATTATTCTCATTATATTTAAAAATAAAGCAGTTGAGTGAAAGTTTAATATACATGATTTAGTAAAAACATACAAAATAATTAAAAGATATTTAGGAAAAAAAAATCTTATCATTCAATTGCAAAAGTCTTATAACTTGAATTTTAGTGTATTTAATATGTTATTAATAAAAATGAGACTGAAATTAGATTTATGAATAGGTTTTTAGAATAATTATAGTGAACAAAAAATATGATTAAAACTAATTGATACCTACATGAGATTATGCTAACAAATAAAATTATGCTTTTTTAAGCTTACACTGAATTTATGATGCATAAATAAATGCCTCTTCTATGTAGTATAAGTGGTGGACCAATCTTAATGATGATAGTGATTCTGGGATTTCTTAGCATTTAATGTAGTGTTACCAGATCCCAATGAATACTACTGAAAAAAACACTGTTATATTGTCATTAATGCAAAACGAAACCTAATATTTCATTTATTATTTTATATTACAAAGGACTAATTACTAAAATCTTAAATATAGTATTTGAGAAATGGTCAATAATTTTTTCTGGGATTTGCTTGATTTAAGAAAATATTGTCTTACTTTCGTCTATAATCCCTAAAAGTGTAAATTTATTTTATTTTCCCAGTTTAAAAAAATAATAGAATTTATTTATATCGAAAAATGAAAACGGAAATAATATTTATATAACTACTTATAAAAATAATACGTGGTAACATTACACTGTCCTCATTTTTTTTTCCTACAGCTCCATGAACTACTGACACTTAACTAATTTCCAACAACTCTGAACTAATATTTAACATATTTTCTAAATTAACACCCAAAAAGAATACTCCCAATAACAAAGGACCACGTGAATTTCTTTTTATAGTTGTAAGAAATTGAAGTCACAGATTTGAAGCTATAATTTCATAACTAACCTGAATTAATGAAATATAAATTTGAATATAAATTTTCTTGTTGTAAAGAAGGAAATGGCCTTTATTTCCTTAAGAGGGGAAAAAACACTATTTCGATGCAACATTTTAGAAAAATGATCAAATCAAACAGAATTTAAAAAATTATATAAAAGTGAATAAATTGTGTTAATGACACAATTTTAGTTTAAAATACTTTCATCAAAACTAAATTAAAAATGTATCATCCAAAAGTTATATCAGATTTGCATAACTTCAACTTAAATTTGCTCAGCACTAATATCATATCTTCCTAACATGACTTCTTCTCATATCTTATAAAATATTTATTTTTTATGTATCTCAATTTTCCTTTATTCTGTTGACTGCAGAACTACCGTCAAAATTATTGTCTTGATACCACGACCCTATCTCCAACCAATGGACCCTTTTTGTCGACCAACCAACACAAACCCCACATGATCAACCAGTACTAAAACAACATACTGATAACAAAAGTGTCACTTTGTCATGTATCATGACAACTGTATATTTTTACTCTAAATATAAAAAAACTAGTAAAATATTTTTCTATTTATGAATTCATCTAGCCATTTTTAATATGCAGCCCTCTCGTTCATTTATCAGTAGCACACATTGCACAAACTCAGAAATATATTGAGCTAATTACAGAGAAAATAAAGAATGAGGAAGAAGACAGTGAATATTTGTCAAATGAAAAGAACCAAAGTATTCACAAACTTGACAGCTTCTACAAAATATTAGGCAGCTGAGAATCCAATCTATGCTGCAATTCCCTGATTTTCAGAGCGAGTTCTGTCTTTTGCTCCTTGTAGCTCTGAAGCAAGTATTCTTTTCCTTCTATTACCTCTTTCAACTCACCCACTTGTCTTTTCAGCAATTCAACTCTCTCCTCTTCATCTCTTAGTTTTTCAGGGGACTCAGAATTACTCTCCCCATCAAGATGCCCATTTAAAAGACCATTTCTAGTCTCAACAGAAGTTGTAACTTTGGAAGATTTGTCATGGGGAATGTATCCAACACAGTGATCTGCAATTGCTTTTCTTAGCCTTTGGATCTCTCTCTCGGAATCAAATAAGTCCCTGTTTGTGGCATCAAGCTGCATTTGCAAATGTGAAGAAAGCCCCATCTGGGCATTGAGTGAATTTTGCAATTCAGCCATTTGATCTTGCATTTCTAGAATCATGTCATCTCTTCTCTTCAACTGTTGCCGCAGTTTCTGAATGACTTCTCTCTTACTAAAAATATCAGAACCAGATTCTGATACACACGGTGAATCTGAGCAGTTTGAATGGTGGAATGGCTTTGAAGGCAATTCAAGATGATGCTCAGGGGAGCATGCCCACACAGCACCATTTTCCTTGCTAAATTCAGGAGCAACAGCAGCAGCAGGAACAGTCACCAATGGTAGAGCTCCATCAAACTCATTCAGCATCTGTCCATTTGGTGGGCACTTTAGTTCCATGGTACCACCAGTTCCTATCCAGAACCAGAACAATATCACATTGATACTTAAAATCTACGTAAGACACAAATTGAAACAGAATAAGAAGCTTAAATATTTAGGGCTTGGTAGCATCCCTGAAAAGGATAAACCGTAAAAAAGAATAATATCACACAGAATGTAGAACCAGATTCACAAACTATAGTGATCAATTATTTCCAAATTACTCATTTACAATGTTTACACCATCTCTGACAGTGCTGTCAACTTCAAACGAAAGTCCATCATCCTGTTAAATTCGGGTTTACTTTACTTTAAATATCTGAACTATTTGTGTAGTTTGTATCTCTTTGCTGGTAAAGAAAAAAAAAATCTGATGATATGATACCAAATAAAAGGTTTTATCTTCATAACTGCAAGCAGAGAAAGTCAAGTATCAAGTGCCATAGATCCCTGAATTGCTTCAGGATGTTTAGCTCATCTGCCTAATTAGAACATGGGCATGTCCATTCCCACCCTATCATATGAGTGCAGGTAAATAACTTGCATTTTGACACCACTTCATACATCTCCAACTTCAGATGGAAATGCTGTTTATTAGTAGAACATGTAATGATCACATTCAATAGTAACGCTAGTGACATAAAACTGGAAGAAGAGATAACCAATAAATATGATGAGAACAAAACTAAATGTTTCACTGACACGCTCTTAACACTTGATGCAGAGAAAATAGACTAATACAAAGAACATAATTAACAAGTCTTAGCAGATAATAATAATAATAATAATAATCTCAGCGTCCTACAAACACAATATCAATAATCATCCAACGTGATTCCAAATTCAGATACAAAATCTCGTCAAAAAAATAAATCTTCTAAATAAGAAAAGTACTACACAGCCCAACAACCAGTCATCAAAACTCAGCAAATAAGAATAGTATTTGAAGCACATAGTAAACAACCTGAGATGCAAGTGAAGCATCCGTGATTATCTTGCATTTGGGAATATCCATTAGTCTGCAAAAAATAGTCTGCCGATTTCTTTGTGCTGGAGGATTTTCCATTTCCTGAAGCATCAAAAGACATGAAGTTAGAATCCACTTAGACCAAAACAGATATCCAATTTGACTACAAAATATATTTTCACATCTTCATCAAAAGGGAGGAGAAATACAAAAACAGGAAAAATGGTGCCCCCAACAGAGTACATAAGGACCTTTCTGAATGGAAGTTGCATTCTGCTTGGGTTTGGAGTCAAGTGCCTGCTTCAACTTGTAACCAAGGCGAATGGATAAGGTACTCAACAATGCACCAGCAGCAAAAATAAGCCAGTTAGGCCCTTCAACTTGAGTAGTACCATTTGCCTTATGACCTCTAGAAACCCCATTGGCATGTGGTTTCATTTTAAAAAGCAGAAACAAAAATGTTCTGGGTTGTCCAAGAAGAACCTACACAAACAAATACCAAAATCTCATTACCTCCAAAACACACACACACACATAATATAGAATTTAAAATTTTCATTACTACATTAATATCACCTTCTGACATTCACCATAAAAAAAATAAAATTATCCATTTATATTCATTAGTTTTAATATATTAATATTAATATTTCTTCTTCAGAAACATTAACCCCTCTCCTAATCCTAACCCCCTTTTCTTTTTTTCCCCTATCTATTTGGGGCTCACTCCACCGCCACCGTTTCCCTACAAAACTCCAAAAAACTGCAGACACAGATTTTCGTTTTCTGGCATCGATAAAATTTCAGACACATTGGCACTTGTCGGTTCGACACCTTCGAAAAACCCAAAAAACAGAACAGGAAATTTCCCACAAAGATCTCAACCATACCCATTCCTTAAACCCTTGTCATATTTTTCTTTTCTCTCCCATTTTCTACCTCAGATCAAACATCATCGCCACCCAATCACGACACGTCCCACCGAGAGCAGTGCCAGTTTTCCAAAATCCAAAATATAGAGAAAAAAAAAATCCAACGATAACAACAAAAAGAAGAAGAAACAAAGAGACAAAGAAAAAGAAAAGTAGAAGAAGAAAATCAGAGATAGTAAAAAGAGAGTACCTTATATTTCTACGAAAACATGGTAGTGAAGGATGAATAGAGAGTGAGAGTGGAAGAAGAAGAAGGAAAAGTGAGAGGGTTTTTGTTCATAGCGGCTAACCAACTGAGTCAAGAGACAGTGGCTGAGAAAGAGAGAGAATGGGTTTCCCAAAAAGAAATATTTGACTGGTAAAAAAGAAAAACAAAAAAAGATGAAATTTAATAATAAATAATAAATTAATTAATACAATATACATACATGTATATGCAAAAAGAAGAATTTGGTTACCCCTTCCACGCCACCTTCAACATCCTCAACATACCATACTTTATTCCATCTGTCATACACACACATGATCTCAATAATATTCTTCTTCTTTTTTTCTTTATTATTTCCCAATTTTCACCAAAACCCCAAATTTTACCACCTAAACATTTCATGTGTTGTATAAATAAATAAATAAATATATATATATATATATATATATATATATATATATATATATATATATATTTTGTTTTCATAATTTAAAAAGAAAAATAAAAATTTTAGGACTGTGTAACGGTTTCCACAGTAAAATAGAATTTTGGGATATGTCATAAGATACCTTTAATCCAATCTATTTATGTATTAAAAAAATATAATGTCAATTTCATTACAGGAATAAGCGGTTATTACTCGTAATTATTTTCGAAACTTTGAAAAACAATTGGTCATAAAAAATAATGAATATTAATTAAAATTTGGACAATGATATTCCAATTTTTTAACAACCATCTTTATTCTTGACCTGATTTGAATTATTAACCAATATACAATTTTTTTAAAAATAATTAATGATCTATCTTAAGTCACGATAGAGTGTAAAAAATGAGAGTCAATAAATTGAAGTTAAAGTATAATTTTCGTTAGAATTTAGATGGTGTTTGTATAAAAAGTATTCTCTTAAAAGTTGTAACTATTTTAACAAAATGGGATTAAAGGTATTTTATTTAAGCTTGATAAAAAAAAGTTGATAGCACATTAGATTTTTTTGAGAAAAAATATTTAGGAAACAGACACGGCTTAAGACAAGACTATGCTGCAAGTGAAAAAAAAAACAAAGAAAAAGGTGAATAGTGATGCAAACTTTTATGTTTTTAAATAAATACTACTAGGATATTTTATTTCAAATATCAAATAATTTTAATTTGTAAACTTATGATGATTTATTAATTATTAACATAAACTATTATACCACTCTATTGAAAAAAACATTTTTTTAAAGAAAAATAAACTCTTGGTGTTAAAATATTAGAACAATTAATGTCAATTTTTCTTAACAATATAATTTTCTCCAATACCTGTATACAAAATGGTCATTTTTTGTTCATGATTTCACAAGTTTAAGTCATTACATAACTAAAGTCTTCCTATAATATTTTGAAAATATTGTTAATCCAATTGAAATAAAGTTAAATAATATTCATTTTGTTGTTAATTATTGTATCTTCTCATACATTTTGTTCACCCTCTTTCTTCTCAACTACCATTCTGAGTCATTTAGAGATGGTCCACACACTCCCCAACTATACACTTGGTCAATATTGAAGATTTACAATTCTTATACAATTTATTTATCAAAAAAATACATTTTCCTTTTTAACATTATCTGTCATAGTTCAATAGGGTTTAATTATGGTTATTTAATAAAAATTTGTAAGAAAAAAAATAAGAAACTTATTTATACTTCATTTGAATTCAATAATAATTTTATTAAATAATGTAAATTAAGATTATTTTTTGGTAGCAGGAATATAACTTATCGGACATAAAAATTTAATTATATTGTTACATCGAATGATTTTAAGAAATGTTAAAAAAATTCAGCTCAAAACAATAATTTTCTTTTACTTGTTTAAAATTAATTCACCCTCAAAATTTAAATAGGGAAAAGTCGAAATCAATATCATTTTCAACCAATAAAACATAAATTATGTAAGATTAAGTCCAGAAGAGAGAGAAAGAAAAAGAAAAAGAAAAAACAAAGGCCATAACATCTTCCTTCATTCAATTGAGATACCCAAAATATTTGTGAAAAAAAAATAAAAGAATAAGAAAAAAAAAACAGTGAGGCCGAACAAACTATAATACAACAAGAAATAATATAGTATTTTTTTTCCGTTGTGGTAGCCTAACAAATTATGGATAAAGTAGAAGACAAATGTTATTGGACAAAAGAACCATAAGCTTAAAAGAATATTTATTTTTAAAAAATAATGATATTTTGACTACTAATATTTACTTTTAAAAAATGATAACTTTCTCTTATAATATGAGGTATCATTTTTAAAATAATTTTAAAATATTGAGAATAAAAAAATAGAAAAAATGAAAAATTATTTAGAAAATACACTTCTTGTCGTGATAGAAAATTGTCAAAAAATATTTTTTTTTAATAAAAATAATTATATGAAAAGAAGGATAATGTAAGAAAAGATGTTACGTGAAAAAGATACTGATATTTTAACTAACACATTTTTTCTTACTGCTATTTAATATTACTCCTTATTATTATTATTCATTTTTTCTTAATTTTTAAAATCTAAAAGTTATTTTTTTTAAAACTATTTTATTTTTATAAGAATTGTCAAACGTCCAAGACTATTTTTCTTATATGAAAAATAATGTGATATATCTTTCTTGATATTATTTTTGAAAAATGTTGGTTGCACGTGTAAGGATTATAAGAAATTAAGATAGTACTATCATTGGGTTAAAGTCAATCAACCTTAATTACTTATAAATGTTAATATAATTACCTTATTTGTTATATACAAATATCATTACCTCATTTGTTATGTTTATCATTGCAGTAAAATAAAGTTGTTATTTATAAGCATTATTATTTGTTAAAACTTATAAACTTTTATTTATATATAAATATTAGAAAGTAGATTTAAGTTTGATTTATTTTTACAAAATTAATTAATAAAATAAAATTTGTCTTTATTTATATATCATAAATTGATTATATTATTTTAGTGATATGAAAATTTCAATATATTGATATGACATAAATATTTCATTCGTAAAACTATATTTATGTGAATAGTATAATAGTAGCCGAAAAATTGGTAGCATAACAAATTTAATAAATCTAATTAAAATGGAGTATGATGTTATATAAAAAAAATGAATTTAAATTAGTTTATATTGACAAAAATACTAACTTTAATGCTTGTTCTAATTCTAATAGTATAGATGTATCTTATATTTAATCAATAAAAGATCTCTAATAGTTACAAAATATAATTAATAAAAAAATATATGATATAGACATAAGATATTAATTATCTATTTTCACAATATATTATCCTCACACTAACTGTTCATTTTATTTGTATATATGATTTGTTTTATTGTTAAAGTTGATTACTTGTTTTGGAGGTCCATAGAAAGCTAAAAAGTTAGAAATTAAATTAAAAAAGCACACACATTAGCAATATAATATTGGTTATGATCTTTCTAGTCATAAAAATAATAATAAATGTATTGGTGCAATGACAGTTGTCTTAACTTATTTTTATTATAAAAATCATCGTTAGTAATGTTAATGACATTGACACTTAAATCTCTCAACTATTTGTTTCTTTATAAACATTTTAGAGATCTAATCTTCACTAAAATTTGGACGTATTTTATATTTAATTATTAAATATTAGTTATCATATATATATATATATATATATATATATATATATTATAGAAATATTATTCCCAAAAACTACTAAAAATAAATTTGATTAACATTAGAAACTCCTTTCCCAAATCCACTTGTGAATAATAAGAATTTAAATATAACTTTGATTATAATGGTATATAAACTAAATCAAATAATTCGAGATAAACACAAAATATGAAGTACAATTACTGGTGATTTTTTTATTTGCACCATTATTGGTGCCTTAGTGGAGGCTGAACGAGAAAAATTAGCTTATATAATCTTCAATTTGATGTCATTTCACCCCTTTCACTCTCAATGGGTTTCTCTTATTTTTTTTTTATTTCAACTATCAAAATAAATGATTTCGAAAACAAATAAATATAATATTCTGCATGCCTTCACTTATTTATCGAGGCTTTCTACATGTAATGATCACAAACTTAATCAAACCCTTCTTGTATCCTTTTATCATCAATGGCATAGCCAAAGCTCCTTTAATGGTTTTCACTCCTGCAAAAAAACAAAAAACAAATAATCAAATTAAAAACACTTCAACAAGAACAGTGATGTATTGTGAGGTAGATGAAAGTTGGTGGAATAAGTAATCTTTCCTTTTACTGCATAATTGTATTTAAAAATTCATTAATTATTGGTTCTCTTATTTCAACTGTAAAACAACTTGTGATAAAATAATTATTGGTTCGAATTTCTTTGATTGGCATAAACATAACTATATAACTTGAGAAAACAAGAGACTAGCAATAAAATAATCTTTTATATGTTAAATTAACTACAATAAAGTTAAATTTTATGTTTTTAATTTTTTTCTATTAACCAATTTCAACCGATGAAACAATTTTTATATACATTATATAATATGTATAATAATTAGGTCATTTTCTATGCTTATTATTTAATTAGGGGGCCTACAAATATATTGACATGTATGCATGAACATGGAAGAAAAGGCAGGGAAAATTCATTAATGATAATCTCCTTTCACACTTTATTTTCTTCAAATAATTTAGTCTTCGTTATTCTAAGATAACATAATTTTCTGGTAAACCTCACGCACAGTCGCAAATATCTTAATCTATTAACAAGCAAACTAATAATTAAATATCGAACATACGTAAACAATTGTATGCATAAATATCGTTAAGAATCATAAATAAATAACTGACTTTCTATATAAACTGAAGTTTATCAACCCATAATTTAATTAGTTATACAAGTTTTATTATATTAACTTCTTGAACAATTATTTTATGTCATAACTAGATTTATAAAGAGCTTTTTGTTCATATTTTTTAGAAAACCGCTAAGTTTAATTATTGAAAATGATCCATGAATGTTGAGCTTACCACTGCGCAAAAGTGAAGTGAGGCCATTCCATGTTAACGCAGAACGTATCACTGCTGGCCAAAATGGAGCAACAAATGGAGACCAATCTTCTGACTTGATATCCTACATATATATATATATATACCAATCATGCATCTTATAGTAGCAACACAACTTCAACTCTTTCTTATTGTGTGTATGTATGTGTTGAAAGTTTTACATGAGCTAGAAATAAAGGTAATTTTATAGTATATAAATTAGGGATGATAATGCGGGCCGGTCTGGTCTGTTTAGACTCGACTCGCACATCACAGGTTGGCCCGTTCTGTCCTGCACAATTTATGCAGACTGTAATTATTGGCCCGTTCCACACATCACTTGGCCTGTGGGTATATAGGCTGATCCACTTTTTTTTTTTTAATGTTTATGATAAAACTTTCAATGTTTAAAAATGGAGAAACTTTAAGAAGTTCACAAAATTAAGTAAAGACTTTGGGGAGTTGAATGATAAATTGATAATTCAATATTTTCATCATATTTATATTCATACTACAATATACACTATGTATTTTTTAAATTTTAGCACATTAAAAACATACATAATACTTGTCTTTTCCAGTTATACAAAAATTTGGAACATTAATGCAAGAGTCCATAAAAAAGTAACTAATATATATAAGTGCATGTTTTTTTTATGTGGGCTTATGCAGGCGGGCTACTGCGGGCGGGCTACTGTGGGCCTGCAGGTTTAATATCCTGGCTCGTCCCACATTTTTTTTTACAGGTCTACGAGTCGGCCAACGGACCAGATCCATATTATCATCTCTAATATAAATGAATACAAATCTCATCTTACAAACTGACTTGTATCGTTACTTGGAATGAGTGGAGAACACAAAGCTTTCAAATTACTGAAAAACCTCAAGAACTACACTTAATTTACCTGAAGTGACAGTGATTTAAGCAAATTGATATAATCAGAAGCTGAGCACCAGGCTGGAAGATAAAACGCATCACAAATCTTCTTCAACAGATCTTGCTCCCATGGTTTTAGGGATTGTTCGTCAGGGCCAAGATCCCTGTGGCACCATGTTACTATTATTATGGTGCCACCTGGTGCTGCTACCCGAGCCAACTCTCCAACAAACTGTCAGTGGCATGTGAAATAAACATTAATTCGATCATGGTTAAGGTTTAACCATTGTTCGAAGTGAGATTAGTCACAAGTAAAGCATATATATAGTGGAAGAGAAAATTAAATTGAAACCTTAGTTTTGTCAGGCATATGCTCTCCACTCTCCATGGACCACACCAGATCAAACTGTCCATCAGGGAATGGTTGCTGCAGAGCGTCAGCGACGTGAAAAGAAACCTGCAATCACAGAAACAAGGAAACAAATATTTTATTTTATGTTAATCATGTTATATTATAATAGCTCCATGTGCGTAGATTCCATAGAAGTTATCAAGAACTTTGAAAAATGCGTAAAGTAGATCTAAAACAGATCAATTTCAGAAATTAAGACCTTGTGAGCCAATCCTTGAGCTGCAGCAAGAGAATTAGCTCTTTGAGCTTGAACGGAACTGAGAGTGATGCCAACGCTGGTTGCCCCAAATTTCTGGGCCAAGTATCTGGAACTGCCCCCTATGCCACACCCAACATCAACTATTCTCTTCGGCCATTTCGTACGTTCCTCTAACCAAATACAAAAACAGAATAACAGTCGGTAACATACACAATTTTCATGTTTTCAAATCAAGATCCAAATTATTAGTTAACATGTTATGAACGTCTTTTCTGGTCTGGATAAATAATTTTTTTTCGTTAACACTTTCACGAAAAAATTAAAATGGATTTGTTTATAAACTAAAACTAACTTCTACCAAACTAAACATATAATTCTTTAAAAAATATATATAAAACTAATCGTGCATATCAATTCATGCATAAGTTTATTTTAATTTTTTTTCTTGTCCACAACAGTTGAAAAGTTCATTTAATCACACCAAAAAAAATCATTGTGGTGGATATTCAGAAACTCTAGGAGCTAAAGAAGCTCAGCCACCGTCATTCTGACTCTCATTTTGTTTTATAAAATAATTGAAAAAAAAAACGAGATTAAAGTGATAGATAGATAGTGAGTTTTTTTTTTTATCAACTATTTATAGATAGTGATTGATTTGTGATTTATGGAAAGAAACTAATAACCTAACGAGTACAGTTATTAAAAAATAAAAAAGAATGTTAAAAAGTTAATTTTAAGGTTAATTAATTTTATATAATCGGTTTGAGAAATATATATATATATATATATATATATATATATATATATATATATATATATATATATATATATATTGTGTATGTAACTAGACATTAAAAAATTGTGGATGACTTTAAGTTTAACTTTTAAGACTGACTTCTAAGATATAATTTGTATTTGTATATATATTATGGATTTTTACCTTATTTTTAAGCCAAAGTAAGATTTTGAAAGATGAAAACATAAATAAAAAATAAACATTTGTATCGACATAAAAAAATTAACGTTATAGATGTAAAATAAAATATACAGAGACACTAAAATATCATATCCCGTGTACCAAACAATGATTTAATCATAAAAGAAAACCCCCGAGAAACATGTGGAAGGGGGACACAATGAAAAAGACCATGACAAACAGTAGTGAAAAGAAAAAAAAAGGTAGACGACACCATCTTCTAAAAAAAGACTAGGAATAAGGCATCGTCAAGCAAATTTCATGATGAAAACTTGGTTTTTGAATCAAACCAAATCACGGCATGCGCTGTATGTAGATGTGGATTCGTTTTGAATTCCAACAGTGTTTTGAAAATTCGATTTCGAAATCTAACAGTGTTTGAATGAACACAGTGAAGTTGAAACTAGAACTGTAATGAAAAACGAAGAATACCAGAAAGCGAAGCAAAACGAAGCGACTCTTCGATCATTCGGATCTGAGCAGCGCGATGATCCGAAACCGAAACGGTGGAATCCGGGTCGTAGAAGCCATGGTGCATGTGGTCGCCCCAAATGTTCTCCCATATGGTAGAGGACTCGTCGTAGAACTCAGCGATTCCCTTCTGCAGTTTCTCCTTCTCCTTCTCGTGCTGTTCCACTGCCATCTCCTTCTTCGTATAGCAGTAACCGCTGGAGAAAATAACTCGTGAGTGAGTGAGTGAGCGAGTAACGCATATGATGCCATATTTTATACGCAGATCTTGTCTAGGTCTAGTCACTCTGCGTAATAATGCATATCCAAACACTCACCAACTAATTGGATGCATGTCTTCGTCACAAGTTGCAAAAAGAAATTACTCTTTCCACTGCAATAAAATAATAGTTATTATAGATTGACAAAGTTTTTTTAAAAATTTTTGACAAACTTTTCTAATTAGGTAAAAGAAATTATTTTATTATTTTATTTTAATTGAAAAATAAAATTTAATTTACTTTAATTCTATTTTTAGAAACTTTGTTAGGTTTATTAAAAGATATTTTAGAAATCTTGTTTTCATGTCAAAAAATAGTTAATCTTATTTGACAAAAAAAAATCTCCATACATTTAAAAAAAAAAATAATACTAAAACATTTAAACTTTGACATTTTCTTTCTTTATAACTAGAGTTAACATCTCTTAATAGTTTTGAAATATAGAAAAAAAGTTAGAAAGTTAGTTAAAGAATATTAATTCAGTTCTCAAAATTTAGTTATTACAGTATCATTTATTTCTCTTACTAAATATAGTAAAAATAATATAATATATATATAATAATAATAATAAAAGATATAATAAATATTAGAATCGGTACTTATTACATAGGCTGGGTGGATGAGTCAATGGCTATTTTAGTCATGTTCTAATGAAGTCATTAGTTTAACCTTTTAGAAACGTGCAGAATTTCGAGATTGGGCTTGGTTTGAGATATACATAAATTAATATTAACATTTTCATAAATTACTTAATTTTTTAATTTGTTTATAAATTAATATTAAGTGTGATATTAAACTAAGAAATTTTACGTTGGTAATATTAAAGTTTAATAATCATAAAAATATATGGAGACCAAATTAAATTTATGGAAATAAACGATTGTGTTCAATTTTGATTTGTAAATGTATTTGTAATATTTTTGTGATTTATTTTCTTAAACATAAAAAAAATATTTTGAAGATTATATTATAACTTTTCATATAAATGTCTTATAAAAAATAAATAAATAAAGATATATACCTCATTGCATATTTTGCAAAAGGAAATGTGAGCTGATTTTTTTTTTGTCTATTTATTTGTTTAGACGTTTTTATTTAATTATAATTTCTGCTATAAGCATTCGTTTTGGTTTTGGACGCTTGTTGGTAATAGAGAATCAACGTATGTTTCTTTAATTATTTTATTATCATTCTTTTAATATTGATTTTTGTAAACGTTATACTCTTCATTCTATTCAATGTTTTCTGTAAAACGTTTTCTAATTAAATTTTTTAGGTGACAACTTTTTATTAATTAACCATGTTTATACTTATATTTTATTGACTTTTTATGCGGTGAACGATCTAGATTATTTCATTAAATAATTTACAATTTTAATTTCATTTGAAAGTCACTAATCAATACTTATTGTTACCTAGCTAGTCAAACTTTCATAATAATGTAAACTATTATTTCTTTTTGTATGATATATCAACGTCAAGTCATATTGGTCAACATTTTAAATTAATTGCTAGTAAAACAAAATGGTCACAAGAGTAACTTCAATGTTTACAAAATATAACAAATGTGGATAAAGACATATTTAAAAAAAAAAAAAACACTAAGAAGGTTGTATGTTCTAAATTAATTAAATAGATTTTATGATATGGAAAGGGACTTGATGTAACAAGCATATAAAATAAATGTGAACTAACGAGACAATTAATTACAAGTATTGAGTGATTCAACAATTTTTTGAATGAAGAAGGGTTTTTTAAATTGTGCTAAATAACCAGTAATCTTTTTAAGATATTAAATTATTTATTAGGTTTTACTTAAATTTAAGAGTTTATTTTTGATATATTAATTTTGACATTATAATATTGAGTCATTTTAAGCTAATATATGTGTTGAAAATATAAAGGTGTTGATAATAAATGTATGGATATATATGGGTTGAAAACATAGAAGAAGTTGATAATAAATGTGTGGATACTTTTGTATTGAAGGCGTGTGTAAAGATGTGAAGACCAAGCCACATGTTATACCGATAACAATTAACCTAGTACAAATATAAATGATGGTATTATTAGAAATAACATAATTCGAGTTTGACAAAAAATCACCAAAATCTGTAAAAAAAAAAAAAGTTCATAGTGTTAGAGTATTTTTTTTATTTAAGTCGTAGTATTCACATCACAAATTTAGGATTTAGATTCTATAAGATATTTTTATTAGTGGAATGCGATAACATAAAATTCCAAACACTAAATTCAATTTATATTTTAATATATATATATATATATATATATATATATATATTCTAAAACATATATATTGATAACATAATGTTTATAAAATTATTGTATTGAAATAAATTATTAGTAATACCATAAGATAAGATAAAGAAAAGGAATGGAAAAAATAGCTAAACTCCATGAATGTTTCCTTGCACCAAAGTTGAATGAATGTCAATCGTAACTTCCTTTATATAGATATGAAATTGAGTCAATTCGATTCACACAAATTGACTCACTACGAGCTAGATTGAAAATGAATAAATCAAATTCGGCTCATTTTATGGTGAGTCATGAATTTTGCAACCCGACTCAACCCATTACGGATTGGTAGGTCAAATGGGTTCACTCACCAACCCATTTAAAAGAATTATTTATTTATTTATTTTTAAGTATTTAAATATTTAGATAATTTTTGAAGTAACTCATCAGATGACAATCACAGTAAAATCAAGAATCAATGTCTTCATCATACTCACCATCAATATATGATGAATTATTTTCAAGAAAGTGTCTATGTAGTCCAAGAAAACATAATCAATATTATACATTTTCTCTCATGCTATTCAATAAAATATAAATAAAAAAAACTACAAATTTTTGTCATTCTAATTTAGAAAAATTTGTTTATAAGAGGATTGCTTGAGTAATTTACTATAAAGATTACAGTTAAAGATTAAAGTATCAACGTATATAACCTGATCATCAAATTAATTAGACATTGAAACTATTCAAATATTATTGAGCAATATTCTAACATTTTAAAAAAATGAAATTGTGAACCTACACAATTAGGAGTAATAAATAATTATTAAAAAAAATAAAAAAATTGTAAAAAATGTTGGTGGGTTAAGTGTGTCAACCCACCTCCAACCTGACTTAAACCAGTTTGATCCGTGGATTAAATGAATCGGGTTGAGTCTCAATCCACTTTTAAAAAAACTGAAATTTTTTCAACCCAACCCGACTCGAATCCGTGATGAGCCGAGTTGACTCACAGGTTAAAAATAATAATAAATATAGTACAACATATAAAATAAAATATATTAACTTTAACACCTATTTTAATAATATAATAATATTATATTTATAATTTATATTGAAATATAACAGAAACATATTAAATTATTGGTTGTGTATTTTTTGATAAGGGTGTCTATATCTTCTGTAATAATTGTTATAAGTGCTTTCATAAGTTGTTATATGTCTTCATTAACAAGTTGTACTGTTCGATTTCGCAATTTTCTGTCTCGTGGGTCTGATTGACATTGTTGTCTACGAAATCCACTTATGCACAAATGTACAAGTATCATATGCATATATTTAATACACTTTTACATATATTTTAAATACCTATCATTTTATCCTTTAATTTTTTTATAAATATTAAATTTAACTATTTAATAATCAAAATATTTATGAAAGTGAATTGTACTAGTGCAATGCAAGGAGTGTTAGACAACATTTTCATTACGCGAATCCAAAAAGTGTGTATTAGTTTTAACTTTTTATGTTAAATAATTAATTGACAAGTGTAATTATCTTATAAACTAATTAGTATTTTGTAATTTTTTTATTACATTTCAATATATTCAACTACGTATTATTTTTTATAAGAGAGAGGTCACGTAACACGTGGTTTATTATTTTTAATATATGTTATATACTTTCCAGAAAATAGATAAAATTTAATATTTTAATTATTAACTCTAATATACTGCTTACTTATAACAAATTAGTATGACTTAATGTAATAAAGGATCATATAATTGATAAAAAAAGGATAAACAATATCGTATAACTAATTAGAAAATAGAACATAAAAGCTTGTACAGTTATATACTCAGAAGAGAATCACATCTCAATTCAATTTCAGTTCTTATTTTTTATTTACTATTTTGACTTTATCCTAATTTGTACGTGAATCTTATATTCAAAGATCTTAATTTCATAAACCTTTATAGAGATTCCAGTTAAGAAATGTTCAATTTAAAAAAAAAAACGTTGATATTCAGAAATAAACCTTTTTAGTCATAAGAGTCCAGAGTTTACATTCTTAAAGAAATTTTTAAAACATATATAGTGATATTTTGCAAGTTTTGTTCCATCCATAATTTATTCTTGAAATTAAATTTGTAACATTGACTTTTATAAAGTTATAACTAAAATATCATTCGAGTACAACAATTATACATCAAGATATTCAATTATAACACGACTCACATAATTTTAACTATAACACAATTAATACAATAATAGGTATATTTGGTGATTATCAATTTATCATGAATAAAATTATATAAATCATGAGAACAGTTATTTTTTATTGTCATATAGAATTTTATTTATTTTTATAATATTATTCAAAAATTAATATGTAGAATTAATTATTAAAGTTACAGATTATATCATGATTTGGAAATAAGATTATTTTTAAGAATGGTAGATGAGAAGAAAACAGCACAAAGGCAAGGCAAGTCTCAAGTTTGCCAAAAAACAGTAAGGTTAAAATTGACATTTCATTTTAACATTACATATTTTGTTCTTTTTTCCTTCTTCATGGGATCCACAAGATTTATTGTGAACCACTTTTATCTCAACCAAACCAGCTTGTATTTTATTTTTCTTGTCTTTTTTCACATACTTTTAAGCACACTAAATAAAATGTAAAAGTTATATATATATATATATATAAATGTTGGTAGTTGAGTCATTCATTGAAAAGGTTGTGTTTAACAAATAAAGAAAAAAATTGAAAAAAAAATAGCAAATAGAATAAGATAAATAAATAAGAATAGGAAAATGGAGATTATTTAGTTGAATAGAAAAGAAAAGATAAATAAAAAAAAGGTTAAAATACCTTTTTGGTCTCAATTTTCGTCAAGTTTTTTCAAATAAGTCCTAATTTTGATTTTGTGTTCAAATAGGTTCCAATTTTCGTCAATTATGTTAAATTGGGTCCTTTTTTGCTAACACCGTTTAAATCATTAACGGCCATAAACAGTGACAGCCACATGTCATTTCGTGGTTTTTTTGAATTTTTTTTATTTTTATTTTTAATTTTTAATTTTTTTTAAATTTTTTTAAAATTTTTTTTAAATGTATACGTGTCAACCCAGGAGTGTGCCACGTGTCACTTTGTGGTTTTTTTGAATTTTTTATTTATTTATTTGAATTTATTTGAATTATTTTTTAAATGTCCACATGTCAATCTAATAGTATGCCACGTGTAAAAGCCAATATTCTATATTCAATTTGCTTTCTATATTTGTTATTTTTGTTCAATTAGGTCCTAATTTTTGTTAAGATTAACCAATTTGGTCCCTATAGAAGATGTGACCAAATTTAATTTTTATATCAAAGTTATAATGATGTGAATTTTAATATATTATATAAAGATATTTAATAAAAAATATGAATTTTAATATAAAAATTAAATTTGGTTTTAATTTGGAGAGGGACCAAATTGGTTAATGTTAACAAAAATTGGAGCCTAATTGAACAAAAATAACAAATATAGGGACCAAATTAAATTTAGAATATTGACTTTGACACGTGGCACGCTACTGGGTTGACACGTGAACATTTTAAAAAAATTCAAAAAAAATTCAAAAAAAAACCACAAAGTGACACGTGGCACACTGCTAGGTTGACACGTGTACATTTACAAAAATTAACAAAATTAAAAAAAAATTAAAAAAATAAAAAAAAATAAAAAAATAAAAAATCAAAAAAACCACAAAATGACACGTGGCAGTCAATGTTCATGACCGTTAATGGATTTAAACAGTGTTAGTAAAAAAGGACTCAATTAAACAAAATTGACGAAAATTAGGACCTATTTGAACACAAAATCAACATTACGACTTATTTGAAAAAATTTGACAAAAATTGGGACAAAAAAGTATTTTCACCTAAAAAGAATGTAAAAAAAATGAAAATTTTAGGTCAAAATTTATTAAATATAAAAAATATGTAGAAAATTTGAAAAGACTATAGGCAAGTCAATCTCTCAACCACATCTCCTTTGTCCAATCCCTACGGCAGTTATCCGTCCTGGTCATCATAATATATTAATAAAACATATTTTAAATTTTACTTTAGAAAATAAAATCATATTTTAAAATATACTACCTCAAACTACGATAATTTCTTCTATATATAAAATAATAACAGCTTTAAAATGTAATAATATTGTTAGTTTTGTATGCGATTAATTCATTATAAAATATATCAAAGACAAAATAATTTGCTATCAGAAAAGTAACTGGTTATAAATACCACTTATATCAACATGTGAAAGTATACCCATTAAAGAGAAGGTGAAAGGGAATATAAATATTTGTATGAGAAATGAATGAACAGGTATAGACAAGTGTGCCAATTACATGTTTTTCATGTTTGTTAGAAAAATTTGTGTTATTTTCAAGAAAAGATTTAGATTTTTTTTAATATAAATGTAATTATTCTTTTGTTACATTATTTTGTAAAAAAATAGAAGATTAAAGAAGATTGATGAAAAACTTCTAGGATCTTTATGCTCAACTTAACTTAAAGTAGCTTTATGAATTGTTTAGCAAAGGATTTGCTCGCACGAAAAGTTACTTATCATATTGGTTAAAAGTCGGGTTGTGAATGAAAAAATTAAGTTTCCTGTGAGAGAACGCAACCAGAGATCATAACATAGGCAAAGAGACATCCAAAGCTCAAAAATTTATTTTCCTTCATCTATTTCATTCTTATGATCCATGGTTGCAATGTGTAAGAGCAGATAAACCCCCATTTTTTATTGGAGTTGGATGTAATATGTAACACCCTATTTAATTAATGAACATAATTAAATTAAAGCGTCATACAACATATATAACCGTGCAGTACTAGAGTTTAAACTTAACTCCTTATAGTTATTAAAGACACACCATGATGCCAAAACTAAACTGATACAAAGTTTAATACGAACAAAATAGTAAAGTAAGAGTTAAGCGGTACATGGGCGGCCACAACCCAAAAAGAAAGCCCAGAGTAGAAAGATCCAAATGACTAAGCAGTGAAACCATCACCTCCCTGATTACCACGGGTGTTCCTCGCATCTGCTCACATCAACAAGTTGATGATCATCGCAAAAGAGAGAACCACACATACAAAACACACAACAAACAACAGAAGGGTAAGCTAGAGCCCATAAGTGATTTTATCATGAAGTCAAACATACTTTCACAGTCAACAACACATACATCATCCAAGTATGTTATGAACATTCCATCAATACACAATGACTCGACTCGACTCATTCGGATACATATAATCTGGTTGGTTTCAGCGAATGCTTGCACTTGTGGTGGATATCTCTGCTCACCCCCGAGCTATGTGTTACAAGTGTTACAATGAATCAATTCTCCACGCACAAGGTTAGTCCTTAATGGGTTTCGGACCTCCTGCTACTCTCACCACAAGAGTCAGTCTGCTCTAGGTGAGACTAATTGACTCTTTAGAGTGTCAGGATGCAATCCTTACCTTGAATCCTTACCAAATTATATAGATGGGGCACCACCATGGACACCCACTAATAGGGGCCATGGAATTACGTCCCGACCACTGGAGCATGACCCTGAAGTCTCACCTAGAAACTCCAAGGAATTACGCACTGACACATACCAAATATATTCATACAACCAAGTAACAATAATCATGCATTCGAACCTCGTGTCAACATTTGTAACCAAATTCTCATTCGTATTCCATGTTGTACCATACCACCTCATTCACCAATTTCATGAGTATAAAGTCTCATCTCATACCAATACCATTGCCATTTCAATAACATCCATCTCATTCACTTTACATGCTAAGACCACATCAATATATCAATTCAATCCATACCATATATATTCCATGCCATTTCTCATACTTCATACTTAAAACACATCAATCAATCAACCAAACAATTTATAACACTCAAGTGAAGAAAACAACAAGGCCCATAACGCATCTCGCTCAAGCCAGAAGCCCTCGCTCAAGCGCGAGGAGTTCCCTCGCTTAAGCGACAGGCCCTTGTTTAAGCGAGATCACGACAGAGGCCCTGGGAGGTTTTCACGCACTCGCTTAGGCGAGCCCTCCCTCGCCTGAGCGAGCCCACTCATCGCCCAAAGGTGAGGTCCCTCGCTTAGGCTGCACTACAGTGACACACCTCGAGCTCCCACGCGTTCTCGCTTAGACGAGCGTCTCTCGCCTGAGCGAGATGGTACCTCGCTCAAACTAAGACCCTCCGCTTGAGCGAGAGCTCAAGCACTAGCTAGGGTTTGTCCTCTGCAAGTCTCGCCTAGGCGAGATGGGGTAACTTGGGCGAGAATAACAGGTTTCACCCATTGTTCATCTTACAACAACTATATTTTCACACCCAATCAATAGAATCAACCAGCACATGCATTTACAGTAGCATACGAGCTCGAAAATCACGGAACAAAGACAAAACGAACACCAATCACATTAAATAGAAGGTTTCTAGCTTCCCTTACCTAGAAATAAGCTAGTAGACTATCCCGACGCAACCTCGACACTGAACGTAAGAACGTAGCCGCTCTAGGAACAAAACAAGTGGCTGGAAAGGGAACAAAAAGACAGAGCAGAACGAGTTATTGAGATGAGCCTCAAGGGAACGCCAAAATAGAGCTAGAGGAAGACCACTACGAGTTCAGAAGCAACTTACATGGAGTGGGAGAGTCAAAGTTCGCTTGGAGATATTTGACGGCTAACCCTAGCAGAGCTCTGAAACGGAAGAGAGGCAACATTTAGGTTCTGTTTGCAAGAGTGAGGCTGAAAGGGAAACCCTAGCAGCTTTAGGGTCTTAGCATCCTATGGGTCAGCCTTTAGGCCCAACAGATTAAGGCCAGCCCTTAAACATTAGGGCAGAGAAATAAAACTGGGCCTTATATGATATATCAAAATTCTATGTAGATTTTTCATATGGAATATAATCTCTTGCATTATTGTTGTTTTTTTTCCTTACTCTTCATATGCATGATTTACTATCTATATTATCTTGTGGTATCTAAACACTTAACATTTTTTGGTCATTCTAGATACATTTTCTTAATGCAAAATTTGTGTTAAAATAAATAAAGGATTAATATTTTCACATATGTCTCTAAAAATTTAGAACTTGTTAGCTTATAATATGAATGCTTAAATTATGTTAGAATTATACTGCATAGATTATTGCATTAAAGTTAATTTATGAAATTCAACCTATAAAACTTTGTTGTGAGCAATCTGATTTAGTAGCTTCTTTTTTTTTTTTTTGCTTTTGTATAATTTCATCACTTGCAAAATTTAAATTAATCGATATTTATATTTCTAGTCTAAATTAGTAAATATACACATTTAACTAAACACAACAAATTCTTTGAAAAATCATATTTAAACTTATCAATTACGAAGTTAAAAAGTTGCACCGAACATGATTGATGTAAAAAAATAAAATAAAATAAAATAATCATATTATATAATCATTTATCAAAATGATTTTTGTTATAAATTAAGAAGAAATATATAATTTGAATTTATAAAGTAATTGATTTTAAAGTAATTAATTTATATAAATGAAAATAATATTTAATTTTTTATTAATAAATTTATATGAATTTAAAATTCATTATTTTTTTAAAAATAATTTTATGCTTATTTAGAATTTTAATTTATTTCGTTAATCTTAATTTATATACTTTTATACTTATATAAAAAAGAAGCGGGGCATGAAACAAATTTAAAAAAAATGATTTATTCATTTATAAAGGAGAATAATAATAAAATATTGTGTCACCACAAAAAACTGCAGTATGGTGATTGAAAAAATTTTCTTATCACATAAATAATTGTGGTAATAAATTTCAAGATAAATTGGTCACACACCGGTCTTCTCTGATCATGAATGAGAGTATAGTAAACTCATCCTCTCTTTTATCCATAGTGATAGTGACGTTAGATCGGAAATTTAGATGTAAATTTAAGTTTTACATAAAGTAAAATCGAGAAAATTAAACATTATTTAAAAATAAAAACTTATAAATTTATCATTTTAAAATTTAGAATTAAAAATAATATTAATTATCTCTATGTCTTATTAAAATTAAATTCTCTTTCGAAAAAATGGATTGGTGTATATGACTGATGCATGTCAATAATTTGATATGACTGATGTTGACTCATGTTTAGTGATTGTTTATTAATTCTTTTTCTTTTAAAAGATAAGGTAGTGTATTGAAGCATTTATGAGCTGAAAAACGAACAACTTTATGCGAAACTTCCTTAGCTGGAAAGTGGGAGTGTTGAAAGGGAAAAACGATCTCTTGCCACACTATATAAACCCACACAGACACACTACAAATCCTTCCATCGGTATCTAGACGCATCTTTATTCATCTTTTTTACTATGAAAAGCAACAAAGCTTATCTTGTCCTTATGGCATTACTGTTAACTTGCATTGGAATCAAGTACGGAGTCTCCGAAACCGAAACCTTTCAACAATCACCATTGTTGCTTTTCCTCATTGCTATGTTTTCTCATGTTCTTGCATCCACTTCTGACATGACTCAAACAATTATCTTCATAACATTTCATGTCTCAGGGATAATTGCATGTGAAACACTCCTATGGATTCTCAGTGCACAGATTTTGTGGTGCTCTATCATCAACTTCCTTCTTTTACTGCTATCCATTTTCTTCTTCTTCCACTCCCTCACTCAGCTGCTCCTATGCTTCATCAACTACATCACTCACCACCTCCGTGTTACACCTCCAAATGCTTTGCAGATGCCAAATATTGAACTGCAACCACATGAAGCTCACGTTTAGCATTCAAACCTAGCCCTGCTTCATCAATATATGGGCTTTGTTTATGTTTATAGCTCTATATTTTTCCTGAAAAAATATATAAAATAATGGATAATTTAGACTATGTTCTTATGAACTGATTTACTATTGAAGAGAATCAGTGAAGATGAATTTGCGCTGATTATTGATGTTCGTTTTCAATTATTTGCGAGTGATAGAAAGCGTGTATTTGCGAGATTTTTCCATTCTCCCATCTTCTTGAAAAGCTCATATTTAAAGGTGATAAATTATATTTTACCATAATAACCCTATTTTATTATCATGTAAGGGTGGAAAATCAGCAAGGATAGAATGGCTTGGACACCTCCATGGTAAGATTGTGTTTTCTTCTAAAAAAAGCGAAAAAAATGGACATTGACTAAAACATTTCCTAGACAAGTATTTCCTTCACTGTCAAAAAGTTTTGAATTTTTTAATTCATATGTTAATTTCTAAATAAAATGGAAAAATAAATAAATCAAGATGAAAACAAAACTATTTTAAAAATACAAAATAAATAATAAAATGTGATTTTTACATTTTAATTTAACCACTATATTATTTAATATCTAAATATTTTATATTTATTTTTATACCAAATGCATTTTATTCTTTATTTATTATAATAATAACTTTTATTCAAAACTATTCATTAACCTCTTTTCTAAATAATATTATTTCAACTCTTCCAAAGATTATTTTATATTATATTTATTAATTTGGGTAATTTAGTAATCTTTAATTTCTATTTATTAAAACATTTTTTATCTATTACATCAATCAAATCCTTCACAAACTTTTATAAAAATTATTCACAAATTCACTCTACAATCATCCCCAAATCCATAAAAAAAAAACAACATAAATATCACATTCTAATTAATCCAAATGAATCATCTTCCTCTCCCTCAAATCATCACTTCCATGAGAACACACCCTTAGGGACTTCCAACACATAAAAACAGCTTAAAAAATATATATAAAAAAAAAAAAAAAAATATATATATATATATATATATATATATATATATATATATATAATGCTAATGCAGTAGTAGTGATGACCATGGCAGTCAAAGTTGGAGGAAAGAAAGAAGAGAAAAAAAATGTGGAGAAAGAGAAAGAGGTCACCATGACAAAGAAGACAACAACAATGAAAAAGGAGAAAAAGAAAAAGAAAGTCAAATTATAAAATTTATCGTCAAATTTTATTGGGACCAAAATCTGACAATAAAATTTATTGATGATTATTTTATCGATAAATTTTTTACTTCGATAATCCATTGACAAATTTATGTCACCGATGAATATTTGTTATTACTAATAATTGATTGTCTCTATCAATAATATATGATTTTCTAGTAATGGTAAATTAAGAAAATAATTATTAAAAACAAATTTAAACTTAAAAGACATAATGACAAAATATGCTTTATATTTATCTTAATTATCTATTTCTTCTAAAAAAAATATCACCTAACTTAGTATTTTTGTTTATGTATATTAGACTGACATGTATATATTGAAACCAAATTATTAATTAAATATTTTATTAGATTGATATGTGATCATATTTCAAATAATATTAACACCAATTTAGAAAAAAAAGAATAATATTGACTCTATCGAATAATAGTTGAGACTCAATTAAATAAAAAGTTAATATAAAATCAAAATAAATCAAAAGTGTAAATATAACTTATTAAGTTTTTATTTTCAAATTTGATCACGGTTGCCACCGTACCAAGATGGTTGCATCATCTCCATGTTGTTATTAAAAATGAATATTCCTGTATGATTTTGAAAATTTTAAACATGAACAATAGATTAATATTTTCGTAACAGAATATTATTGTTGTGTGTTATTGGTTGCTAATAAGTCTGAAATTATGTTGAAGTTTTGGAAAACTTCCGAAATTAAAGAAAACTTTATCTATTTTTAAAAGAAAGCTAAATATTTTTCAAAATTACATGGACTAAATATTAGTTCATATGAATAAATCTTTTAAGTTGCTTAAAAATCATTAGTATTTAGACTAATTATAAGAACTAAACTGTAGGATTATATTATGCAAGTTAATCCTTATAACTAAATTATAGGAAGTTAAGATCAAGAAATGATATTAATATTATACATAACATGTTAAGTTCTCTAAATACTAACTCCTCTGGTTAAATTATTTTAGTCTTTAGCCGTAAGTTATCTTAATACTCTTGCTAAATTATAGGGTTAAATTAAATAAGAATGGTTTGGTTAGTTTTTGTGCTGTGTTAAGAGAAAAAACAAAAGTGAATATCTTCTTCATCTTCATTTTCACACAAGTCTTTGCTTCCGCAAACGTTTTCATTTTTTTTTTAATTTAATTCAATTGCTCTAGTAATCAATTGTCACTAGCATAATGTCTTCTTCAAACTTGTATTTTAACCCTAATAAAATAATATCTAAAAATTTTTAAAAAATATTTGTTTCCAAAATATCTGATTTACTAACTAAAATACAAAATAAAATATATTTTGTCTCCCTATCTTTTTTTTCCCACTCCAAACAAGACAACACTTATTTTTAATATGAAAATTTCAAATAAATTCATATCAGGCATCATCGTCCTAATATGAAAATTTTATTAAAAAATGAAATAAAAATAAAAAGACTATAAAAATATGGGTAACCACACCAAATTTAGAATAAAAATACTTTAGACACATACACAAAAAATACCTATTATAAAAAATCCAAATAAATACATAAATGGAAAAAAATTAAACCACTGCAATATCCTTAAAAAACTAAAACTCAAGAATCTAATTCCTCCTAAGAGATTTATTATTACTTACTCACAATCCACAAAAAAAGGTGTAAAATAAAAAGAATATAAAAATATGGGAGACCACACCAAACTTAGAATAAAAATACATTAGACACATAGACAAAAAATACCTATTATTAAAAATCCAAACAAATACATAAATGAAAAAAATTTAACCACTACAATAGATATCTTATTTTTGAAGATTTAATATTAACTTTCTTTAACTTATCTCAATCAAGTTATGTTTTCTTGTAGTTTGAACTCGTTCATCAACTTATTCATAATTATAATTTTCCTTCTCATCTTAACACATTTAGTAACTATTGCAAATTCTTTTACAAAATGAACATTCTTATACGACAAAAAAAGTAGGATCTGCTTCAAAAATACAATGAGGTAAATGTAAATGTTATAAACCCTGTCAACTATCCAAAATAAAAGCAAAATCCTCCAAAAAAAAAAACATATCAACCAATTAATCAAAATCCATAATCGGTTCCTTTTTTTACTTTTCTCTTTTTCATACACACATTCCATTCACGCTTGGAAAGGCAACAGTGTACTACACAGGCCAACACATTGTTAAGCTGTCGTGACTCGATGGGCTCACTCCACATGGCCAACCCGTGGGTGGAAAGACAAGGGTGCTATTAAGACTTTACATCCTGCACCTTCACAATTTCTTTGCACACTCCAATAAATTTTCAAATTGACCATTTTATTATCTTAAAAGTGACTTTGGGAATATATTCGGAAAACTTTCTAAATAGGATTTCCAAAATTTTCTGAATAATATTTTTGGAATGAAGTATTCGAAATAGAATTTCTGAAATTAGATTTTCATAACAAGTAAAATACATTTTGGAAAAGGTTTTCTAGTGTAGAATTTTTGAAACAAATTTTCCAGAACACGTATAATATCTTTCAAAACGAATTTTTCGAAACAACCCTACATGAAATATGTTTTAAAAAAAATCTTTTTTGGAACACATCAAATATGTTTTAGAAAGAATTTTCCAAAATATATATATATTTTTTTACAATTTCTTTTCTTCCCCTCTGTAGCATTCTCTCCCTCTCCTTTCTCTAAAATGGCGGTGATGGTGAACGGAGCGACAGTAATGTAATGCATGGTATAAAATAAAGAATATTAATAAATAATAAAAATTTATCACATATATGATAAAAAAATTAATATATTATTTAATCATATGTCCTATTGATATCTGGTATATGTGGATTTTAATCAGATTTGATTATATATCCCTTTAATATTATATTATTTAGTCAAACTACCAATAATCATTTTATTCAACTACATTAGTTCTTCTTCTAACATTTTATCTCAAAATGAGTTCACCTCTTTTAATAAATAAGGCGTCATTGTTGGAAAGAATTCATGTGTAGACACTGATCACTTGCTTTTGACAAAAACAAAAACGTACTTGATGAATTTTTCCTAGAAAACCACCCAATCATATGTAAATAGGTTTACAAATTAATGTAAATAAATTTGATGATATGAATAGTATTTAAGACACGGTTGATCATTAAAAAGAACACACAAGTAGAGTTAGAATAAATTAGACTTAAAATCTACTTTCTAATTAATATTATAAAAAACTTTCACTCAGCATAATTAAAGAAAAAAAAAATGCAAGAAGGAAAGTAACATTCGTAGTTATTCCCTCAGTGCAGTAATTAAAGAAGAATTATTTTTTAAATTTAATTATATATTTATATAGAGTTTTAATTTATTTTTGTTAATTTTAATTTATATAATTTTATACTTACGTAAAAAAAAAAGTATAGCATAAAACAACTTTTAAAAAAATTGATTTATTTATATTCATTTATAAAGAATAATAATAATAAAATATTTAGTCACCACAAAACTATAGTATGGTGATTGGAAAATATTTCTTATCTTAGATGGATAATTCTGATAGTAAATTGCAGGATAAATTAGTCATAATAAATTCACCCTCCTCATTTAAATTAAATCAGCTCAATTTACAAAAACAAGCAATTTAAATAAGAATAGCCGTAAATGTGCAGGATAATTATGATGTTTTTGTGTTGATTTGCGTTTATTGTGGCGACTGATCATTTGGGACACGTATAGGGATGACAATGGTGCGGGATGGACATGTGTTCCGCTATCCTATATCCATTCCCGTAAAAAAAATACATCTCCATATCCAAATTTAACATGTATTAAATTTTTGTCTCATCTCCATCCTCACCGGGTAACGGGTATAATCGTGTACCCATACCCATATTCATCTTCTTACTACTTCAATATTAATTTTATTTAATATTTATAAAATAATAAAAAAAATTATGATAAAGGAAACATAATATTATCAAATATTCAATATTAGAATGATGATTGTTTCTTCGATATCAAATACCTTAATAAAAACTATAATTGTTTACATTTTAGATTATAATACCAAATAAGATTTCATGAGAACCAAAACAATTATTAAATTTTTAAATATTAATGAAACATAGTTGATAAAATTTAAAAATATAAAAGAAAAAAAATCAAATTAAAATATAATTAAATGTTTGTTTACTTCAATCTTTTAAATTCTAATAAATATCTTTTTTATTCACTAATAAAAGTTATAATACTTTTGATCAAAATGATACAAAGAATAAATAATAATCATAATAAAAGTTTAAAATAAATCATAATTGTTTACATTTTAGATTATAATACCAAATAAAATTTCATGAGAACCAACACATTTATTAAATTTACAAACATTAATGAAACCTAGTTGATAAGATTTAAAAATATTTTTTAAAAAATACAAAAGGAAAACAAATATTCAAATTAAAATATATTTTAAATATTTGTTTACTTCAATCTTTTAAATTCTAATGAGTCTATTTTTTATACACTAATAATTATAATACATCATTTGATCAAAATGATACAAAGAACAAATAATAATCATAATAAAAGTTTAAAATAAATTATACTTGTTTATATTTTAGATGATAATACCAGATAAAATTTCATGAGAACCAACACATTTATTAAATTTGCAAACATTAATGAAACCTAGTTGATAAAATTTAAAAATATTTTTAAAAAATACAAAAGGAAAACAAATATTCAAATTAAAATATTTTTTAAATGTTTATTTACTTCAATCTTTTAAATTCTAATGAATCTTTTTTTTATAAACTAATAAAAGTTATAATACATTACTTGATCAAAATGATACAAAGAACAAATAATAATCATAATAATAAAATTTTAACATAGATCGTGTATCTTTTGAACTTCAATTATGTTGGATGGTGATAAAACAATATTCATGACAATTACATTAAATTTTTATATTGTAGTAAATAAAAGTTATTTATACAATTATAGTAAAAAAATTACAGTATGATTGATAATGAGTTAGAAAATAAAAAATAAATAGATAAAATATATCGAAATAGTATTCTACAGAATGAAAATAAACAAGAAATCAAAATATTAAAAAATTAACAAATATTTACAAACAATTTGAGAGACTATTGAAAAGAATCGCACTAAGGAAAACAAATGTATAATTATGATAAGTTGAAAAATATCTTAGAGATCTAAGAAAACTGTTTAAATATCAACATATATACTCAGTGGTTGAGAAATAACAAAATGAAAATAAACAAGAAATCAAAATATTAAAAAATTAACAAATGTTTACAAACAATTTGAGAGACTATTGAAAAGAATCGCACTAAGGAAAACAAATGTATAATTATGATAAGTTGAAAAATATCTTAGAGATCTAAGAAAACTGTTTAAATATCAACATATATACTCAGTGGTTGAGAAATAACAAAAATTGTTTTAGTGAAACAAAAGAGTTTTTCAAATGAAACAAAAACTAATAATAAGAATAATAAATAAATGATTTTGTTTTATATTACCTAGTAAACAAAATATTTGTGCTATTAAATACTTAAATTGAGAGTATTAAACATTCTGATGTGAAAGAAAAATATACAATAAATACAAATATTAAAAAATAATAGAAATATTCAAATGTGAGACATAAAAAATTTTAATTGACATACATTTTTTTAACATAATTACATAAAGGTTATGATAAGATGAAAAATATAATTGAAATACGAATTAGTTTCATGACAAACCAAATAATTAGAAAAAATAAAAAATAATATATATATATATATATGGTTATTTAATTATTTGAGAATATTTTAATAATTTAAACGGGGACGGGTATTATGGCGGGGATATATACATCCCCATACCCATCCCCATACCCAATTGAAAAAGTCGGGGATTCTCCATACCCATACCTATACCCAGTCAATGTGGGGATTCCCCGTCAAAACGAGGACGAGTTCGGACAATACCCACGGGGACGGGTTTATTTACAAGTATTTCATTTGTTCTTCATTTTTTTTTCGTATTTCATTTCATTTCTTCTTCATTTCTTCTAGTAATCTTGATGGAAAGTACATCCGATTATCTTACACATCGTGAGATTCATAGGACTGTTGTTCCTAAAAAGAGAATTTATGCTGTTTTTGATGATGTTTATAGGGAAATAATTGTCTAAAATAGATAGAAATTAAGTAAGACATGGATGTTTGTATGAATTTGATGTGGATCAAGTTAAATGTGTTAAATCTTTCACACTTAGTTGATTAGAATATTAATCTAATCTATTAGGTCATGTCTAATGTGTGTGATGGTTAAAATTGTTGTTTTGCTGTCGCGACTAGTCAATTAGATTACTGATCTAGTCAACTAGATTAATTATAGAACATGAATTTGAGTTCTGTCATACTTTAGTTGATTAGTTAGATAACCTAATCAACTATACTTCCAGACAACAACCTATTCATATAGTCATATCACTGCACCTGTTAAGTGGAACGTTTTTCCAACCAAAAGAAAAAAAAAAGTGTGCTAAAGATTTTCTTGGAGCAAATTCTGCAGCAGTGCTTAAGTGTTCATCAAGAATGATCATCAAGATCCAATGAAGAGGGTGTAATATTGACATCAAAGTTGTGTACTGAATAAGGTGTTACTGTTCCATTACTGCTATTGCTTTTAATCGGTTTCTGTGTTTTTTTGGATCTGAAATTTTGTCCTTTTATCACTGTGATTGTAATAGTTGCTTGTAATTGCTTGGAGCATTACAATTTTTGTATTTTTTGAAGGGTTGTTTCAAGAGTTGTGTTTTTAGAATTTAGGATTTATATAGGAGATTCTTATAATCCTTCTCTTGTTGTTATAGTGGAATTTCTAGTGAGGAAAACTAGAGACTGAATGTGGATTCAATTGAATCGAACAGTATAAATCTTTTTGTAATTCACCCCTCTTGATTGTGAAATATTGATGCATCAAATCTAACGAGGACTACCACTGAGTTTTGTGCTTGTATTAGATTTTTGAGTTGAAATTTTTGCAGCAACTATAAATGTTGAACCAAATCTAAGTAGAAAAATTTCAAGACCGAGAGATTTGACTCATGATAAAATAAATAACTGAGGTGAACCTAAAACCGTAAAATTATTAGGAACCTTAACAGCACTCCAAAAAAAACATAAACATAAAGAGAACATTACAGTAATAAAACATGTTGGTAGCCAAAAAGAAGAGTACAAGCATAGAGGGTGAAACACAAGTCAAAGGCAATATATTCATGAACCTGGTCTGCATGTGTTTCAATGCTAAACCTGGTCTTCATGTGGTTGCATCTGCAAGGCATTTGAAAGTGTAGGATGGAGCTGCTGGGTGATGTAGTTGATGAAGAAAAGAAAGAACTGAGTGATGGAGTTGACACTACCAGAAATTTATTAATTACCTGTCAAATTTGTTACGATTTTTTTTTACGGGAAATTCGTGCAAAAATTGTTACGAATTTATCATTATAGAGTTTAAATTTCTGAAAAATTTCACACAATTTTTATATCTGTTGCAAATTTTTCTGCAAATTTAAATTAGTAAGAAAATATTAAATGTGTTTTAAAATTTGGCACGAAAATACTAAATTCTTTTACCGATTTTCAGTTGACATTCTTTTCAGGAATTTCATGAAAAAATGTTCTGCAAGTTTAAATTAGTAAGAAAATATTAAATGGTTTTTAAAATTTGGCAGGAAAGTAGTAATTTTTTTTGCTGATTTTCACTTGACATTTTTTTTTCAGGATCTTCATGAAAAAATTATTGGAAACTTATTTGTTTTTTAATTTTATTTCATACCAGATCTAAATTCAAAGTAAATTTATATTTTTTTTAGAAAATTTTCTAAAAATTTATATTTGCAAAAAATTACCATAATTATTTAAATTTTTTGAAGTAATTCATATTTTTCGTATACTTTATTGTTATAGAAATTTCATTTCACTACATTATTTTATATTTTTAATAACACTATAACTGCATCTATTAAAAGTATTATAATACACTACTGAATACACATTTTCCAATCTTAAATATTTTAAACATGCAAAATATTTTAAAAATATTCTTTATGTTAAATATTTATTTAATCAAAATTGATAATCTTTATTTTTATTTTATTTAAATATTTCTATTAAAAATGAAAAAAAACCTATAAATATTATTAATTATATCATTAACAAATTTATAAAAATATAATATTTTTATGAGATAATTTTATACCATATTTAAATAGATCAAGAAAGATGCGTCATGAATATCAATTATATTTATTTAACTAATAATTATTTAATTAATATAACTAATATTATTTCCGACTTACATTTTACTTAATCCAAAATCATGAACTCTTTTGCAACATTTTTTTTGAAGTTTTTATGAGTAAATAGAAAAGAGTATAAAATCAGAGGGTGAAGAAACTCAAAACCTAACTGAGTCTGGAACCATTGCAAGTTTGCAATTTATGTACATGGGAAGCACAGGAAGATGAGAAGTCAGGGAAGATGTGGAGCGAAATTGACCTCACGAAATGTTGAGTGCATTGTAAAATTAAATGTTGTCCGAGTTTGTGTTTTTCGTGTGAAAAGAAGAAAAAATTGAAACTAGGTGACACCAGAGAAAAAATGGAGAAATTAAAAAAGAAAAAATTGATGTGACATGAACCATCTTAAATTTAGAGAGAAAAACTGGAGAAATTAAAAAAGAGAAAATTGATGTGTGACATGAACCATCTTAAATTTAGAGCATCTAGTCATGGACCACTTCTTGATCTAAAATTGATTAAGCTACTTTCCTTAGACATCATGTCAAGGAGCATTAGTTGTTCTAACAATAATGTTACCATACATTTTCCTATATTTTTAAGTTTGATTTGAGGGGCATCCTGGTAATTAAATTCATGGTAGTTTTTTTTTCCCTGTCTACATTCTAGATATATTTTTATCTGCTTTGAAGTTGAAATCTTGTATAAAGATATTGTCAAACTAAAACTACAATAAATAATATTATATATATATATATATATATATATATAATTTGAAATTAGATAAAATTACATTTAAAAATGTACAAAGACTTAAATAACAACACCGTAACTTGAAGAGTAATTATGTATTTTTTAAAATATAAAAATAATTTTCTGCAAATTTTCTTACAAAATTATTAATAGAAAAAATATATTTATAAATTTATTTTTGCAAAAAAAAAACTTGCAAATTTAAAATATGCAAAAAAAAAATAAAAGTATTTGTAAGATTTAAATTTGTAGGAAACATTTCTTGCTGTTTTTTTAATTGATTTTTCTTTTAGGAAAAGTTGCTGCTAATTTTTTAATTCTACGTAACTAATTATCCACGAAGATATTTCTTATTAATCAAAATTTATAGATAAAATGAGGGTAAATACTTTTCCTGCAAATTTTTATAATAATTTTGTAGAAAAATTTTCACGAAATATAAAAATTTCTAGTAATATGGTGAAGCAAAGGAACGGGTAAGTGATGTAACTGATGAAGCAAAGGAGCAGCTGGGTGAGGGAGTCGAAGAAGAAGAAAAAATGGGTAGCAGTAAAAGAAAAAAGTTGATGACAGAGCACCACAAAGCTGAGCAATGAGAATCCATAGGAGTGTTTAACATGCAGTTATCCCTGAGACATGAAATGTTATGATGGTAATTGGTTTAGTTGTGTCAGTTGTGGATGCAAGAACATGAAAAAACATAGCAATGAGGAAAACCAGCAGTGTTGGTTGTTGAAAACTATCGGTTTTGGAGACTCCATACTTTATTCCAATACAAGTTACCGTAAGGACAAGGTAAGCTTTGTTGCTCTTCATCCTAAAAGATGAGTAGAAAGCATGAAAGCGAGATAGTTTGATATGAAAGATACACATTCAAAATGTTTGGAAATCAAAAATCTCAAAAGAAAGGAGGGTTTCTCTCTTTTCCTCTTTCTCTTGCCAGGTGACACATAATAGCCAGCTAGATTTGTCTCAAGTTTGTCATAGTTGTTAGTTACCCTATACCTTGGCCCTCCCCTTTCCTTCTCCGTTTGGAAGCCCCCCAACCCCATCCCCGACAACTCTGCTTAAAGTCGATGTCTCACGCAAATACGTGGATTGATTAGTCAAAGAGCCGTTGTCTATAAAAACCAAACTGCTCCCTCCCTCTGGTTTCCATCCTTTCTAACACTGAAACAAGCGTTCAATTCTATATACTGAAGAAGGATTCATCTCTCTCTTATGATGCATAAACCCTATGCTGGCTACGCGGCTTTCATAGCCGTCTGCATAAACTTACTTGCTGTCAAGCCCTACCCAATTACTGACCTCCAGATCATCTTCTTCCTCGCATCCACGCTTTTCC
>Ga0214543_1002536_pt1 | contig 35930 bp, 18 predicted proteins | sample CNSS2metaG_FD_160094 | JGI IMG/M metagenome (GOLD analysis project Ga0214543, IMG submission 160094) | Root nodule microbial communities from cowpea collected in UCLA plant growth center, Los Angeles, California, USA - CNSS2 | ecosystem: Host-associated > Plants > Roots > Nodule | place: USA... | reverse complement strand
TTATTTTGATATTTATGCAATTATTATCTTTTACTTTATTTTAATATTTATGTAAATTTTTTAATATTTGTTATTGAAAATAAAATTTACCATTTGTACATTGAATCATTAATAATATCATGTTTTTATTTTTTATTTTTTATTTTTTTATAAAAAATATTTAATTAATATTTAGAATAGGAAAATAGGAATAAAGCACACATTTCTTATTTAAAATAAACAAAAAATGTGTATGACGTTTTTAATTCAAAGACATGAAAGAATATAGTGAAACTTATGTCTACCCTTCATAAAGAGAATTTTCCTTTAGCTATTTTTGGTGTAGACAAATCTTTCCGTTTAACTTCTAGGTTTTGGAGCTATTTCTTAAACATAATTAACTATTCACCATAAAGAAAAAGCTATCCACAATAAAATCTTAAAAATAATTATTTATGATCATATTTCTATAAGTTTAATAATACTTTTTATTTTAATAATTATATAAAATTGATGTCATTAATATGCATTTCTAAAAGTAAAGTGTGCAATAAATGGCATATAAGGTCTTATGTGATTTCTAAATAAAACAAGTGTTAAGGTGTCAAGAGTATTTCGTGTCACAGTATAGAAGAAGTTATACGAAACACAATCTTTTTCTAACAATAAGAAAATAAAACAAAATTATGAAAAGGAGTGCATTGAAATAATTTGTTAAAATATATTCCTAAAAAAATATTAAATAAAAAGCCGATATAGTGACAACTAATCTTAAACAATTAATCTTTTTCGAATGAGAATATGTTACATCATTCATTTGACATTGGTTTAGTTAGTAATTTTTTTTCTATTAGGTCTTTTAGTTGTTTAGTTGTTCTGCTTTTATAGTTTTTATTTTTCATTTAATTGGGTTTTTTTTGAAGGAGTTAGTGCGATAATTTTTGTCAATATTAACGGTCACATAATTAAAATTTAGATATTTCTTATTTTTGATTTCTGATGTTGACACGTGATAAAGTAAAGGAGACAACTTTTTATACCGTATACACATGCAGATCTTAGAATATTTGTTTGGAAGCCATGGCCTAAGATTTTTAAAATATTTTTAATTTTCTTTTTAAATTTTTAAATTTGATTTTTATTGTTTTATAAAATATAATATTTAATATTAATAAATAATAAAATAAAAAGTTAAATATAATAAAATTTATTGAGATATTTGTTTTCTCTCTCATCTTAAATTTTTTAGATTGATTTTAATTTTTTTTCACTCTTGTATCACTTTTTTTGTTTTTTGTTTTAAAAAATAAATAGAAAGTTAAACATAAATATTTGTTAATAGATAAATATTAGTTTGATATTTAGTTTTTTTTCATCTTCTGAGTTTTTTGTATATTTATTTTTTTATGAATATTAAAGGAAAAGTTATGTACTATATGTTTTCTCATAATCATTTCTTAAATGTGACTTGATTATCATATTTTTTTTAGTAATTATGTCTTTAAATCTTTTATTAGATTTTGATAAATTATTTTTTAGTCTTAATTTTTTTGATAAAAGATTCATTCTTTTTTAAAGCGATAAAAAGGAAGATACTTTGAAGATAAAAACAATACAGATTTACTTCTACACCTATTTTCAAGCATGATAATAAGATTCAATTGTTGAATTAGAGAAATTTCTTAATATTCAAAGAATTATAAGTGAGAAGTTTCATATTAATTCTTTTGAATTATAGGCGAAATGTTTCATATCAATTTTTTGAAACTTATATTATAAGAAAATGTAATACCCCATTTAATTAAGTACGTGAAATTAAAGGAATGTCACAGTAAAGATAACATAAAAACGCGGTCTGGGATCAACTCCATACAACCCATGGCATACCATGATGCTCAAAAGAAACTAGAGGAAAAGTTAACCAGAGTGCATAAAACTAAGGACGAACAGATACATGGGTCGCAACCTTAAATGAACTCATGCAGAAATAACAACTAGTCCACATGGACTATGCAACAGAATCTCCACTTCCTTGCTGACTTCTGGAACCTCGCCCATTTGCTCCCATAAATTAAATTGATGATCATCGCAAGAAAGAAGAACCACATATAAGACAACCATACAATACACAGGGTAAGCTAGAGCCAATAACGTAATCATCATATAGTCAATCATATTTCATCATCCAATATCCATATAACAACCAAGCATGTTATGACTCTTCATTCAATACACTACGACTCAACTCGACTCATCCGGATATGTATAACTTGGTCGGATTCAGCGGATGCTTGCACTTGTGGTGGATACCCCTGCTCGACCTTGAGCTGCTCATCTCCGAGCTATGTGTTACAAGTGTTACGATGAATCAAATCTCCCTCACCACAAGGTTAGCCCTTAATGAATTTCAGGCCTCCTGCTACTCTCACCACAGGAGTCAGTCCGCTCTAAGTGAGACTAACTGGCTCCTTAGAGTGTCAGGATGCAGTCCTTACCTTGAATCATTACCTAGTTATACAGATGGGGCACCACCATGGACACCCATTAACAGGGGCCATGGAATTACGTCCCGACCACTGAAGCGCGACCCTGAAAGTCTCACCTAGAGACCCCAAGGAATTATGCACTGACACAGACGAAATACAATCATACGGTCAATTAAGATTTACCATGCAAGGGTGCATTCATTATGTCAACCGTTAAAGCAGTTACATTTCACATTTCTAGGTCCAACCCATTCCAACTCACCATAATCCATTCATGCTCATAGAATACAACTCATCTCATTTTCGTGTCACTTTAGTAATACCAATCTCATTTAGTTCTCAAGCCAAAACTCATATCAACCCATCATTTAAATTTCATGAATCATGCTGAACATACCTCATGCTCCATTATATACATATTACTCATCATACAATCATACTCCATCAAAACAGATCATTCAGGAAAAAACAGGCATCCAATCACAGCACTGTTCTCGCCCAGTACCTCGCTCAGGCTGAGGGGTCTCGCTCAGGCGAGGCGAGCTCGCTCAGGCGAACCCCTTTTCGCCTAGGCGAGGGCTCGAAAAAGCACCCAGGAATCAACGCGGGATCTCGCTTAGGCGAGACCCCTCTCGCCTGGGCGAGATGTTTGCTCGCTCAAAAATTTGAGCGGGTCGCCTGGGCGACCCTTCGCACAAACTGGTTTGGGCGAATCCCTGTTTGTCTCGCCTAGGCGAGACTGGCCCGCTTGGGCGAGATTAACAGGTCTCGCCACTGTTTCACCTGCAACAACCATGTATTTCGAACCAACCAAGCATACAAGGCATTCCACATGCCACAGACAACAGTTTTATCCATACAAATATTCAACAAGCACAAAACAGAACAAAGACGACTCAAACCCGAAACCCTAACTTCCCGTACCTGGAAATGGGTTCGTACAGAACGTTCGACGCGTAACCCAGGAGCACAACAGCTCTAGAACGTGCTAAGGAGCTGAAAACAGAAGGTACACGGAACAAGAGCAGATTAGTACTAAACCCTAACTGCGAAAATACAAGGGAAAGCAAAAAAGGGAACTCCGATGATCTAGAGGGGGTACTTACGTGGAGTAGAAACTGATTCGGAGCTAGCTCGAGAGACTTGGGGAGGAACCCTAGCAGAGCTCTAGTGCGGAAAAGAACATACAAGGATTTCAATACTAAATTATATATACTTTTATTATATTAATAATAATAATTAAATATATAAAATTTGAGTATATTATTTTGACATTTTAAAATATTTTAATCAAGATCCGCCATCCATTATATACGTGAATTGAACGGGAGATTCACAATGAATTTCTAACTAAATTCATGATGGCTTATCTTCACTAACTAAATTCACTGACTAAAAAAATATAAAATAAAAACAAATGAAAACTTTATGATATAAAAACTAAATTACTAACTAAATTTTTATTGTTTGATTTGAAGTGAGGATGGCTTATCTTCACTTTTGAAGAGAGAGTATGCACCGGAAAAAATTGGCTTCGACGGGAAGACCACGGTTAATTTAAATGTGAGAATTTGTCATTACCCAAACAGCTTACACATTATTACACACACGTTTAAAAAGAAAATAATATATTAACAACTCCAACTTCATTTAATTTATAAGTTATATTATTATATTTTTATAATAAAATTATTATACAATTGATTATAAAAAATTCTTAAATAATAATTAGTAGTAAAAAATAATTAATCGTGACGAATAATCTAAGAACTAAGTTAATGGAAAAGTTAAATAATGTATTTGTATACTTTTAACTACATGCAGATTTGTTATAAAGAAGCACCCGGTAAGTTCAAATATATAAAATTAAGCGGATAGAATAAATATTTTTGACATATATAATAATAATTTTAACAAAGGGTGCTCCTCAAAAAGTAGTATTTAGTTTTTGGTATTTCTATTTAGAACTCAAACTTTGTGGAGATTTTATTTATGGACAGTATAAAAGTAGTGATCTTGTTAATGAGGGAAGTTTGGTTTGGGAATGATAAAAGAATCATAGTTAAAGATTAGGAAAGGAGTGAGAAACTCACCTTTCCTGAATTGAAGGCTATTACTCGTGCAAGTATATCAAAGCTCTTTGTTGTCTTTCCTTCACCCTCACACCAAGCTTGCATATCTTTTCCGGGTTAGTTCTCTCTCAAACATTTTTCATCGCAATAGATAAAAAAAAAAAAAAATGTGTGATGTTATTATGTATTCATTATTTCTACGATGGGATAACAAGGGCAGAATATTAATATTAATGTAGGATGACAAATTATCAAAAATTACCGAGTACACTATCAATAGTGATGAAGAAATACGCAAGACACCGGCTAATCTTCACCTTTCCCACTTCACTAACCTTCAAATTCTTTGAGCAAAAAACTGTAAGGATTCGTTGGATAATTTGTTATAGGCTTAAATATATATTTGGTCCCTATTTTTGTTGATTTTATTCAAGTTGGTTCCTATTTTCGTTTTATGTTTAATTAGGTCCTCATTTTCGTCAAATTGTGGTCAATTTGGTTCTTTTCACTAACGTATTTAAATAGTTAACGTTTTTGAATAGTACATACCACGTGTCAGCTCCTGATTTTTTTTATTTTTGATTTATTTCTGATTTTTTTTAAATTTTTTTAATTTTTTTTAATTTTTTTTTAAAATATTTTTAAATTTTTTTTAATTTAAAAAAAAGTGTCCACGTGTCAAGTCACAATTGTACCACGTGTCAATGCTAGTGCCATGTGTCAGTTTGTAGTTGTATTATTTATTTTTGTTCAATTTAGTCTCGATATTCGTTATTTTTGTTCAATTTAGTCCCTATATTCGTTATTTTTGTTTAATTTAGTCCCAAATTTTATTAAAATAAAACCATTTAATTTTTAAAATTGACATTATTATTAGTTATTTTTAAAATTTAATTATAAATTATAATATTTAATTATTAATTGAATATAATTCTTAGATTCAATTGTTAAATAGAATATAATTATTTAAATATTATTAAAATATTAAATTATTAAAAGTTAAAAAATATATATTAACATTTGTAAAATTCACATTTAAATTTTAAATATTTAATAATTTTATTGCATTTTAGATATTAAAATCTAAAATATTTTATATGTAAATGTTAATTTTACAAATATTAGTTTATTTTTTTAAAATATTTTGAATATTTAAAATATTTTTATATATCAATTTTAAAAATATTTTAGAATATAAATATTAAAAAAAATAATTATATTCTTATAATATTTTAAATAATTATATTCTATTTAGCAATTAAATATAAGAATTTATTCAATTTATAATTAAATTTAATAATTTATAATTGAATTTAAAAAATAATAAATTCAAAGGTCAATTTTAGAAAAGATATTAATATAATTTGTATAAAAGATATTAAATTTAGTGTCAATTTGAAAGGGACAAAATTGATTTATTTGAACAAAAATTGGGACTAAATTGAACAAAAATAACGAATATAGGGACTAAATTGAACAAAAAATATAATACTACCACAAACTGACATGTGGCACAACTGTGACTAGACACGTGGACCATTTTTTTGAAATTAAAAAAATTTAAAAAAATTAAAAAAATAAAAAAAAAACCAGGAGCTGACACGTGGCATGTACTGTTTAAAAACGTTAACTATTTAAACACCGTTAGTGAAAAGGACCAAATTGACCACAATTTAACGAAAATGAGGACCTAATTGAACATAAAACGAAAATAGGGACCAAATTGAATAAAATCAGCAAAAATAGGGACCAAATGTATATTTAAGCCTATGTTATACGTGTCTCAAAAACTAACAAATTTAATGATCTATGATTGTGAAACATCGATGAAATTGTTATCATTGAAGAAGAAGAAGAAAAAATAGAGGAAAGAAGGGAGAAACTCACCTTTCAGGAATTGAAGGAGGTTTCTCTTGAAAATGTATCAAAATTCTTGATTTTCCTTCTATATATGAATTTCCATCATCGAAAACATTAAAAATAACAAATTGTTATGTCGTGAGGTCTTTCATAGAATCATGTACACACCATGATATTATGAAATATTATAATCATAATATAGTTTAGTCTACTTAGCTTGGAACTCATCTAGAGCTATAAGCTTAAATTACCAATTACCACTTGTTTCCTTGCAATTAATGGTGAAGAGATTGAAGAAACTCTATATGTTAAAAATGTTAGGTTTATACAGAGGGGGTTTCACTAGGGAGATACAACACCAATGAGACCTGAGCCCAACCAATAAGGTATTGACACCACTCTCAACCCAAAACCTTAAGGTAATGAGTTTATGGGTCTTTATTCTTATATAATGCTCCACTTTCTCATTTCTAGCCAATGTGGGATTTAGACTCACACTTGGATTCCTAACAATCTCCCTTTCAAGGTTGAGTCCTTTCAACCACATTGGTACACTCCCCCTCCAGCGGAAGCATCCCCAAACCACGAGTATTCATTTTCTGTATCGCCGTTCTTCTTAACGGGATACGCTTACCTGAAATCCTTGTCAGGAAGACTTTCGATCAAGGACCATACTACACTCGTCTGAGCCGATTTTAACCATCGGCTCTGATACCACTTGTTAGGTTTATAAAGAGGGGGTATCACTGGGGAGAACAAACACCAATGAGACCTGAGTCCAACCACATAAGACATTGACACCACTCTTAACCCAAAATCTTAAGGCAATGGGTTTATGGGTCTTTATTCTTATATAGTGCTCCAGTTTCTCATTTCTAGCCAATGTGGGACTTAGACTCACACTTGGATTCCTAACAATCTCCCTCTCAAGGGTGAGTCCCTTCAACCACATTGGTACACTCCCCCTCCAGCAGAAGCATTTTCAACCACGAGTACTCCTTTTCTGCCCTTTTCTGTACCGCCGTTCTTTTCTTAATGGGACACGCTTACCTAGAACCCTTACCTGGGACTCTTGGATCCTTTACTTGAGACTCTTGCCAAGAAGACTTTCGATACTAGGACCATACTGGTACTGCACTCGTCTGAGCCGGTATTAACCATCGGCTCTGATACCACTTGTTAGGTTTATACAGGGGGGGTTTCACTGGGGAGATACAAAACTAATGAGACCTGAGCCCAACCACATAAGGTATTGACACCACTCTCAACCCAAAACCTTAAGGCAATGGGTTTGTGGGTCTTTATTCTTATATAGTGCTCCACTTTCTCATTTCTAGCCAATGTGAGACTTAGACTCACACTTGGATTCCTAACAAAAAATGTAGAGAAGATTTGGAATTACAATCCATCTGAGTTGTTCTTGTGAACTGTGAAAATCTAAGTGTTTGAGAAAATTAACTATGATCAAATGTAAATTATTGATAGAGGCATTTAGTCTTAAATATAACAATATTCATCATAAAATTCATGAAATTCTTCCTTAATTAGAGGTGTTTTCAGAAGTAAATTAAATAATTAGTTTTGAATAATATATAAATTAAATAATTGTGTGACTAAACACCACTGCCATGTATTTTCAGAAGTAAACATCGAAGTGCAACATACCTTAAAAACTTTCAAATCAGAAACATTTTGCAACAACTAACTAGATGGTTAGCAAGACAAAAGATTTGTGTAATTTTTATTTGACTGAAACATAATTAAATTTAGCTAATTAAAATTTAAGAGATTCAAGTTCAGAATACAAAAATCTAGAAGTAGTTTCAACTTCTCCACATTCTTAAGAGCATCTTCCTAAATTAAAAATGAACAACCAAATTCCTTCTAGATTTTTTGACAAATAACTGTCTTTTTGGTGTTGATAACCCAACACCAAAATTATTGAGTTAAATTGGGTGGTATTTTAGTTATTATAGAAGCTTTGTAATTATTATGAATGATGAGTATGTGGTATGAAATTGTTTATATGAGACTGAGTTGAGATTTAGTTGATGCTAACCCAAGGAGGATTAGTAGTGATTGTGGTAGTGTATGCATTGAGGTAGGGATTGTCTTGGCAGTTATCTTGACGCTCTAATAACCATTCAAATTCTCAAGTAGAGAGGAATGAGGTATGTGGTGAGAGGAGCAAGAGGTCCTAGCCTAGGGGTTTTTCCTTGACCATAGGTGTTAACAGACTTACCTTATATGTGGTAGAGTTTTCACTCTGTAATCTGTCACTCTATAGAGCATGAGATGCCACTACAAGTGCAAAACTGATTGGATCCGACCTCAATGTGCATGTATCCGGATTAGTTGAGTCGTAGTTTATAAATTTATGTATGTGAATATCTGCTTGTCTGTAGTTGTTAGATATATCAATATTATATGGTTTAAGAAAATTCTTTAAAAGTCATTAGCTTACCCTTCTTTTGTGTTTTTGTCTTGTGTTGTATGTTTTTCTTTTGCGATGATCACCTATTTGGTGGGAGCAGTACTGGTTGCAGTTTCAGTAGCACCTCTGGAGGTTGATTAGCCATCTTTTAGATCGGAAGGAGGTCTCAGTGAGAAGTTGTTAGCTTGTGTTTAGGGTTAGAAAGGTTTGGTATGTATAATTGATATATTTATATAGTCTGATCATTTGTAAGATTGTATTAATATACTTTATACATTTATTTATTTACTAAGGTTGAATATCCTATTTTATTAGTTTTAAGCTACTAAAATTGGGATGTTACAACTTTGATCTGGGAATGATAAAAAAATCACAGTTAAAATCGACACTTAAAATGAAAAATTAAGTGCAACTAATTCACTCTCATATACCTTTTTAAATTACTGGTTAGTTTTCTCTCAACTATTATGTATCACATTAGATAAACAAAATTTAACCTTCATTACTATGTTGCCTTTTATATTTTGAATTATATACAATTTTAATAGTCATTTCTTTCCATCTATTTAATAGTGTTTTTTTTTGCATGGTTGTGAATGATCTTCAAATTATAATTTTTTTTCCACTTTGTAATAAATTACATTAACTCAATTCTTTTAAATATTTTTCCTCAAAACTCTCCAATTAAAACATTAAATCCAATGCCAAAATTTAAATTCTTCAAATTTAAATTTGCAATATACAAAATATTTATAGTATTCAATAATTTTTTTATCAGCAATAACAAATATATTAATAGGAGCAATATGGTTGACCCAACCCAAGTACAAAAAAGCAAAGAAGGAAGAAAAAAAAATCAACAAGAACATATCTAAACCATACATCTTTCTCTCCCATAATTGTTGCTCACCAAATTACAAGAAAGAAGCACAATAAAAAAGAAGACTTGGAACATGAACTTGATCTACCACTCTTAATGCTAGTATGGATCCTGCATAGAATCATAAGCATAAAACCACACACCAGTATAGATTCCAAAATCAGAAAAAAAAAACAAGTCATTTCAATATAATTATTCCTGCTATCCTGGTAGGTTCTTACCATGCAAAAACCAAACAAGACTTAAGAACACAACACCATACACAGATAGAATTTCATTCTGAACCAATTGTAAACAAAGAACATTACCTTCACGTCCCCACCCCATTAGATAATATAACAATCTACTAATATTAGGGATAAGAAATGAATCCACCACTAACCTAAACAAAAGAGCCTAATATCTGCTAAAGGCACAAAGATTGTAAACACATGGTTGGGCACAAACACCAATCAAAGTATGAAAAAAATGCTTTAGAATTTTTGTACACTATCCAAGACCATGATTTAAGTTGGGCTAGAGTGAACACTTCATCAGCATCAACCCGTGCATTTCTAAAATTAATATTGTGTCTTTGATTCCAAATGCACCATATAATGACCACCCACATACACTGCTACAATTTGTTGCAATTTTTATTCATATCTTGGAGTTCAAACTGAATGAAGTGTGAAGCTCCTATATTATGATGTACAAATGATAGTTTCACCCATAAGTCACACATCTTCCAAACATGTACGACCACCTTACACCTAAAGAACAAATGGCTAAAAGATTCTACATTAATTCCGTACATCACATAGATATTGTTTCTAAAATGCACACCCCTTCTCTGTAAATTGTCATATGTTGCCACTTTATTAGAGATGACCGGCCATGTAAAGAATTATTTGACAAACTCCTTCCTCGCAAACTCCTTCTAGATTCTTTAACAAATAACTTCATAACCCTCATCATGGGTTAGAGATTGTGATATTCTTATTCTGGCGTTAGATCTAAGTAAGGAATTACCAAAATCTAGAGTTTTAGGAAAGAATGAGAGGGAGAGTACGTAACATTCAAAGCATTCTGAAGGGATAAAGAAAAGAATACCACCATTCATCCTTAAATAATTGAGATATCTGTAAATGTTCATCTTTCTTCTGCAATCTATTATTTATCGTTCTTCTGCACTTCCAATACAAAGAAAATGTCACAAATATCCAGGTAATTTTAATCGTTAATATGTTAAAACTTTTCAATTTTAAAATTATCATGTGCCATAACAATTCATTATGTATTATATTTCCCCTAACACCAGATAATTATGAGATAACCTTCTTTATTTCCTCCATGCTCTTTAAAATGCTCATTCTCCCTAAAAACAATGTTATAAAATAAAACATCAAATAATTATGGGATAACCTTTTTTATTTCTTTATTCCCCTCCCCTCCTTACGGTTCAAAAAATTATTTATTAACATTATTTTTATAAATTTAATAATATTTTTATTTTCATAATTATTACAATAAATCTATGTCAATAATATATAAAGTAATCTATAACTATTCCTTCTTTTTTCCATAGTTACTTATTCCTAATTTACTTTTTACAATATAAATATATTTATTTTGTAAAAACCAATGGTTACTTTTTACATGTTTTTTATGCAACAACCCTAAATTTTTTGTTTTTTTTTTATTAAAAATTATTTTCTTTTATTTTTTCTATTTATTTTATTTTTTTAATCAATTTAAATATACTTTATATATTAATTCAATAATATTATAATATCATCACCAACTTATATTATATATATATATATATATATATATATATATATATAATGCATACTCAATAAGCTAATATAGATAAAGAGATTGTAGTAAAAGGTCGTGGGTTCAACTCTCATTATAAACAAACTAATACTTACCCATAAAAAAATTACTAACAACTAATACTTACCCATAAAAAAATAAAGAGATACATTGATATTTTTTAAATTGATAATTTTACATTTGTAATAAAAAAGAATAATTTATTTATTTAATTTAATTAATTTTCTTTATTTCAAAATCAATAATTAATTTTTCTGCTAAATATGTCCCACGTATAATTTGTAATATTATTTTAGTAAAAGTACATATTTTTAAAATTATATTATTTTTAGTATAAATAGCACTAAAAGAAAATCCTCTTTTAACAATTTATTTTAGGGTCACAAAATTGTTAGTTACTACAGTGATTATTTTAGATACTAATTTAAATAATAAAAGAGTATTGGTTACTAAAATAATCACTATTGTGAATAAAAAAATTATAATTGGTCTCCAGAATTTAGCTCACCAGATTTTGGCTATCAAAGGAATTAGTTTACAAATTGCTCATTAAACATTAGTTATTAAGGTTTTGACTACAAAAAAAATTAGTTTTTAAATAAGTCTCTAATTAATTAGTGACCAATTTAGCTCATAATAGTAGTGGCGGATTATAGTATGTTTTTAGGGGGGTCATGGCCCCGTAATTTTAAATTTTTTTGAAAAAGTATATGCAAAATTATTTAATTTTTTTAAAATATATAATTTTAAAAATTTTAGAAAAATATATATAATATATATATTATATTGATATGAAAATTAAATTAGATAGACTTTTATTATTTTGTAAAGTATAATATTTAATGTTAATAAATAATAAAACATAAAATTAAATATAATAAAGAAGAAAATAATTATTAAGATTTTTTTTTTGTTCTCTTGTTATCTTCTAAGTCTCTCACATATTCTACTCATCTTTCATATTTGCATGTTTTCTTTTGTTTTGTTTTTTTTATATGGAAGTTAGATACAAATTTATTCTTTCTGTTCTAATTTTTTCATGTGTTCTCCTACATCTTTTAAGATAAGAAGGTAATTCTTTCTTATCTCTTGAAAGTGAAATATTAGTTTAATAGTCAGTATTTTTTTCATCTGATAAGTTTTTTGTATATTTATATTTTGATGAATATAGAAGGAAGTTATATCTTATATGTTTTCTCATAACCTTTTTTTAGTTTTTGCTTAATTATCATATTTTTTTAGTAGTTACCTCTCTCAATTTTCGATTAAATTTTGATAAATTATTTTAAGTCTTAAATTTTTTTTAAATAAGTATATTGATGAAAAATAAAATAATAGATTCATTTTTTTATAGTTAGAGAAGGGAAGATATCCATGAAGATGGAAACAAGATAGATTTACTTCTTTGCCTTCTTTACATATTTTCAAACATGATATTAAGATCCAAGGATTGAATTAGAGGAACCTACATCTTTTAAGATAAGAAGGTAATTCTCTCTTATCTCTTGAAAGTGAAATATTAGTTTAATAGTCAGTATTTTTTTCATCTGATAAGTTTTTTGTATATTTATATTTTGATGAATATAGAAGGAAGTTATATCTTATATGTTTTCTCATAACCTTTTTTTAGTTTTTGCTTAATTATCATATTTTTTTAGTAGTTACCTCTCTCAATTTTCGATTAAATTTTGATAAATTATTTTAAGTCTTAAACTTTTTTTAAATATGTATATTGATGAAAAATAAAATAATAGATTCATTTTTTTAGAGTTAGAGAAGGGAAGATATCCATGAAGATGGAAACAAGATAGATTTTCTTCTTTGCCTTCTTTACATATTTTCAAACATGATATTAAGATCCAAGGATTGAATTAGAGGAATTATTCCTTAAGATTTAAAGAATTATAGGTGAGATTTTCATATTAATTCTTTGAGACTTAACGAGAAAACATTCTCAAATATGAGAGTATACAATAAGTGAAAGAGTGAAAAAGATGAAATTACAAAAATTTATTTAAAATGAATATATATCAAATACAACTTAAAAATGTCATTTTTCTAAGAAGAAATTAAATACTCAAATATATATATATATATATATATATATATTTGTTAAATTAATAACAATAATTAAATATATAAATTTTGAGTATATTATTTTGCTTCCTTCAAATTTTTTGGTGAAGATCCGCCACTGCATAACAGTGACTATTTTTGTAACCAATAATTTTTTATTTTATAAATTGATATTTAAATTGATCACTATAATAATTAACAAGTTTTTGTTACTAAAATTGGTTATCAGAGTTTTCTTGTAATGTAAAGTATGTATACATATGCGAAAACATGGTAACTTTTTTCGCATAAATTTTTATCATTTTACCATTTCGATTTTATATTATTGTTTTAAAAAGAATATAATTTTAAAATATTACGATTTTAATACGAAAAGTATATTATGCAAACATTTAAATATAACTAATATTATTAACACCATCAATAAAAAATACATCCACTTCACAGTTTCATAAAATAATATTTTTGATAATTTTTTTTTTGTTTTAATTTAAAATATTAATATATAATATTATATTATTATAATGGAAGAAAGTTTTTGTTTAAAAAAGTGTCAAATTATAGTTTCTGTATTACTATAATGATCCAGATGTTATCCGGGTGAAGGAATAAGTACTTTAGATTTACAATTTGATTATTTTTGTGAACGGTCAAAACTTATTAAAAAAATTCAAAACCATTAAAAATGTGCAATAAATGACATGTGTTCTATAAGTTAGAATCTTTCTCATTACTTATGTTAGAGCTGTAAAATTAAGCAAATTTGAATAAACACTAGTGCATGGAAGGGATTTGACCGCTGTTATTTTGACTTTTTGGCTTCGGTTTTACACCCGAGGCATATACTGACGAGGTAAAAAAGATCTGTTTATGCCTCGATTATGAACCGAGGCATATGCAAGGGTTACTGCCTCGGTTCTGGAGGGAACCGAGGCCTAATGGGTATCACGAATTTAAAAAAAAAAAAAAACTTTTTGACCCACCGTCCCTCTCTGAAGTTAGGGTTTCCTTTCACCGACTCTGGCGCCGCACACCACATCGGCAATCTTAGCACCATCCTCGTCGCTTCAATTCAAGACGCCAAGGACCGCATCACGTAGATCGAGTATGTCTTCTGCTCCCAGGTCTATCCTCAACTTAAATCCGACACGGCATCGAAACGGCGCCGCGCCGACCAGTTCCAACGCGAGGTCGACGAGAACATGGCACTACACAAGAACCTCGTGGAGTTGGTGCAGTCCAAGGTGTCCGCTCTGAGAAATGCAGAAGAGAAACGAAACACTGCGTTTTTGAAATTGGAGGACTGCGAGAGGGAGAAGGTGAAGTTGCTCGCAAGAATCAAAGAGTTGGACGAGAAACTGAGGAGGAAGACGCGAGAAGTTGAAGAGGAAGGGGCACAAAAAACTTGTTTCTGCAACGAGACTTGCGTTCGAAAATGGAAGAGAGAAAAAATGTTGCTACTAACGCGAAGAAGACGAACAATGGCATGATTTTTTTTAACCCTAAGAAGACTTATTGCCTCGGTTGATTTTAAACCGAGACATAAACATCTATATGCCTCGGTTACATTTAACCCGAGGCATATTTCACTCGAAAAACAATCAAATATGCCTCGGTTATAAGAGACCCGAGGCATAAACATCTATCTGCCTCTGTTAGATTTGACCTGAGGCATAAAAGTCTGCCACCTGTTTAAAAATATCAAAGCAACGGGAAAAATAAAAATTTTGGGAGGGTTTATGCCTCGGTTCTATGTACAACCGAGACATAAAAGTTCAAAAAAATTACAAAAGTACCACTGCGTCTTCATATACTTTGTTTGCGCATGAACCGGTGCATATTGGACGCTGTAAAAAGTTTATTCTGTAGTGAAAATAAAATTATGAAAAAGAGTGTATTCAAATGTTTTAGTTGAAGAGAGGAACGAGTAAAACTTCTCCGAGGGATTGAAGAACTGATATTTAAGACGTATCATAGTCCACCACTTGGAAGTATTGGCTTCGACGAGGAGACGACAATTTATATAAAGGTGAGAATTTATGATTTCCTAAACATCATGATACATACATTTAAAAATAAAATAATATATTAACAACTCCAACTTCATTTAATTTACCCATAATCTATTTATATTATTGTATTCGTTATCAAAGTATTTTTTTATTTATTTAAGAATAACCACTGCAGTACTTACTTAAACACTATAATATTATATTGTTTCACACAAACACAAAAGTAAATAAAGTTTGAATATTGAAACTGAAGAAGTACACATAATAAAATAAATGTTGGTGAATTTCAAGTAAAATATACATATTATTTATGGACAGTATAAAATTAGTGATCTTGTTACTGTGAGAAAAGCCACAATTGCAATTGAATATTGTGAAATGAAGAAAGTGCACCTTGAAGACTTACCTAATCTAAGAAGCTTTTCCTCGGGAGACATTCTTAAATGGTCATCCTTAGAGAATGTGGTGTTCAACCATTGTCCCAACATCAAGAAGTTTGGTTTGGGAATGATAAAAGAATCACAGTTAAAATCGATACTAATAACACCAAATGATGAAGTGCAAATTCACCCTCACACCAAGCTTGCATATCTTTTTGAGTTATTGGTTAGTTCTCTCTCAAACATTATTTATCACATTAGATAAAAAGAAGTTCATTATTACTCTTTTGCCTTTTCTATTTTGAATAATATATAATTCTAATTCTCATTTCTCTCTGTTATTTTATAGATAAGGTTCATTGCTTTCAATGCTTCTGTAAAAAAAAATCTTTGAAATTCTCATTTTTTAACTTGAAATAATTATAAGTTACATTTGACTAAATTGTTTTAAATATATTTCATAAAAACCCTCGAACCAAACCATTAAATTCAATACCTAAATTAATATTCTTCAAATTTAAATTTTACAGCACAAAATATTTCTAGTCTATGATATTATCTATTCATGATTTCTACAATATGATAATAAGAGCATAAAATTAATGCAGGATGACAAATTCTCAATGATTACTGAATACAATGTTTGTAACCAAGAAGAGTTAAATAAGACAGCTCATGAACTTCAAAGTTCCCATTTCACAAATCTTGAGATTTTTCGGATAAAAAATTGCCATGAAATTTTGGATAGTTTTTTGTGTACTTTGATAATTAGGTCACAAAACCTTGAAGTTATCAACATCGAGCAATGCACGTCAGTTGGGGATTATTCTATAGTACTTCGCTCTTCATACATTAATAGACAGAGCGTTGGAGGTGACAAGTTTTTCAAACATCTAAAGGTGTTAAAGTTAACAAAAGTATATAACATGAACTATATTTGGTTCATCAGTAATCGAAACTATATTGACCTTGGAAACCTACAGATTTTACACATCAAACATGTTCCCTGTCTCAAATATATATTCAGTGACTATCCAGTGGAGAAGCTTCACCAACTAAAGGAATTAATTATAGAAAACTGTGAGGAATTATATATTGTTTTTCGTGATCAATTTAATGAAGTTAGTCCAAGAACTAACTTTCAATCACTGAGTAAAGTGGAGTTTAAGTCTCTTCCAAGGTTAAGACAAATCTATAATGGTCATTTGGAATTCCCAAGTCTAAAATCTTTGATGATAGAAAAATGTCCAATCTTTGATGATGAGACGCTCGAAACTGATGGAAAGTCTTTCTTTGAATTGAATGAGACTGTGTTTGAGAGTTATGACAACTTGACTTGTGTCATCTCCTCTAAGACATTACAAGAGATGAGGAACTTGAAGAAACTCATTGTGAGTCATTGTAAGGAATTGAAAATAGTATTCAAAATTCATCAAGAAATATCTAATTCCACACAACTCTTACCGCAACTATGTGAACTAGTTTTGAATGATCTTGCAAAGCTAACTCGCATAGTCAACAAAGAACTTTCTAGGTTATATCAAAACCTAAAAATCTTGCAAGTGAAGCAATGCAAGTCTCTTAATCTACTACAAGTGCCTCAAAAACTAACAAATCTCGAAATCTATGATTGTGAGGCATTGGATAAAATTATTATTGCCGAAGAAGAAGAAGAAGTGGAGGGAATGAGAGGGAAACTCACCTTTCATGAATTGAAGGAAGTTTCTCTTGAAAATCTACCAAGTCTCTGTGTTGTCTTTCCCTCTATATATGAATTTCCTTCCCTACAAACATTAATAGTAGCAAATTGTTGTACTATGATTTCTTTTATTTAAGATTCCAAAGCTCTTGAAGAATCATCTACAACAAATTACTTCTTCCCAAGTTCAGTAAGTTTCAATTACAAACTCTTTATCGAGTGTATTTTGCATTAATATAGGTAACTAGTATTTATTTTAATTACTTATTGTATTGATGATGGAATAAAAGTATGCAATCCAATAACATAAGTGTATAATACCATGGTATTATGAAAAACTATCAACATAATGTAGTTCATTCTACTTAGTTTTGAATTCATGCATAGGCCTACAAGCTTAAATTACCACATAATAAAATAAATCATTATAAAAATATTCAAATAATGGTTTACCCATCCCAAAACACCCAATGCACCATTAATATCAAGTCTTTGGACAATAATATTAAGTGCTATAGGTATCTGGTTGTAATGATCAAACATTGATAATAAAGCACGTCCAACAACAAACTAATCTTTGGATTAATTTATCATCGACAAAGCAAATCCTTATAATTATCACATGTTTATCATCACATGTGTGTATGCAATTCGGCCAAATATTAATCTTCCTTTGGACCGATCAATACCCGCATGAACGTACATAAACACCAACATTTAACATATTTCATGAACTATCTACTCAAGAGAGGTCATTTTGGTGACTTCTTGATTCAATTAATTCATTTAAAATATTAAACAAAACCAAAATTTGATTATATATTTATTCTAAAACCAAATATATTTATTTTATATATTAAACAACAAAAAAAAATATAAAATAAATAAAATTATTTATATTCTAAAATATTAATCCTTATGTTCAAATGTCTTGAACCCAAAATTCAAAATTAATTAAAATAATTTACTTCAATTAGGGTTTTAAGAAACTCTAGGATTTTCAATTTAGGGTTTTTTTGCCAAAAACAAAATTGGGATTAAGGGTTTCAGAATTAGGGATTTAGGATTCTAAATTAAAATTAATTAAATTAACCAAAGACAGACATGAATCAAGTATGGATGTCTCTGATACCACATGTAAGCATAAACCGTAGAATATGATCCTAATATTGATTCTAATAATCAATCATAAACTCATAAACAATATCTCATACCCATACTGATAATCATGTTGTAAATAGTAAATGGAAGCGTACATGAATTGGCCATAACAATAATATTAGAGAACTCCTATATGCACAGTGATCTTCCTCCTGTAGAGCACCTTGATTTCCCTTTGGTTTGATCTTCCTCCTGTAGAGCACCTTTAATTCCCTTTGGTTTTCTCTCTTGATGGGGATAGGGAGAAAGGAACACGAAGAGTACGTTATGACTGTCTGTGTGCTCTCAGAAGGGGACCACGACCATTTATAAACTGAATTACTTAAGTTTTAGTATTTCTAAGTTGGCCCCTCATCAAATTAGAAATTACTAACTGGTCTCTACACAATATTTATTTTCATGACATATGCCTTTAGCCAAATCTTTAATTTAGTCAGATCACTTCATTATTTGGCTTTATAAATAATGGGCCTAACACATTTAATTATGTGTCATATATATGCATGACCCAAAATTACTAACAGTTCGCACCTAGAAAATTTGTATACATCTATCTATATGCACATGCAAAATATTTTTGTGAAGGTCTACCACAGGATGAGATGAATGTGGATGAAGAAGATGGGTATGAATGAAAGAGATTAGAAAAAAAAATGTGGATGAAAGAGATGAAGAAAAATTGTACATAAAGGATGTGGATACCACGGAAGTTGCATATTAGCTATGAAAAACTCCTTAGCTATTTTATAGTTAATTATTCGTTAATAAGTTTTCAGACAAATTAACTATCAAATTGCTAAGTAATATTTCATAGATAAATATAAGTATCTAATTAAAGAGAGAAATAATCCCTCCCTATTATAGCAAATTTTATAGGTAATGTGTATGAATCCCTCGCTAACAAAAGTGAAAAAGTTTTATAATATAAAGCTACTTTCTTGCAACTTTATTCTCACAAATTCATAACTAATCTATCACAACATTATTCCCGTTATTCCATAGCTAATTTGTGAAAATATTGTTCTCGCTAATCTGCATCTAATTTGTCATAATTATGTTCCCGCTAATTCGTAACTATAATTTGTTGCAATCTATCCTAGCTAATCCTCACAAATATTATTTTTCAATTACAATTACTTCATAGTTTTTCACTCTCTAGTCCATGATAAGTCATGTTTATAAATTTGTGCCCATAATATAGTGAGATAAAGAAAATGAATCATTCACATAGGTGTCTAAACAAAAGAGTGAACTATAGGATGTTTGATGTGTCTTTCTTGTATTTTTCAGCCATAGCATTTTCACATGATTCCTACACCAAATTAATATGTTAACAATATTATAAATAAATAGTTTAATATTTATAAAAATAAACACATACTTACAATGGACCTTTTTGATTTGTTAGACACATATTTACCATCTTTTATTTTTTGAACTTTGTTGTATAATTCACTATAATATATAGTACATTTATATTATTCTTCTTATGAATAAATATGCAATTTAAGATTCATACATCAACATGTAATTCATGAAATACAAACTAATTCACTACAAGAAAACTTCTAAATAGTCACCAATAATTATTAGTAACTATAGTGACCAATTTAGATACCAATTTATAAAACTAAAAATTATTGGTTACTAAAATAGTCACTATTATGAATAAAAAATTATTATTGGTTACTAAAATAGTCACTATAGTTGTTAAGCATAAACATTTCAGGTTTTAATAGGCAACTTTAGTATTTCTTTGTTGTTTTAAGTAACTAGTAATGTTCTTATGTTGTCTTTATCATTTGAAACTAGTTTCAGGTGTTCCTTTACCTTTTCCTTAGATGTTTAGTACAATTTTGTTTTTATGCTAGCTTGGTAGGCTTTTCTTTGATCTTTATAGTCAAATTTTGTAATTTTTGCTACTTATAATAGTTAGTATAGTTTTTGAATTTCCTATACCATTTCAAAATTGTCTAAATAGTTAGATAAAAATTCCACATAGTAATCTAATCCAGTTTTCAGTTTTATATACTCTAGTTCATAGTTTTAGGTCTTAAATAGCCATATTTTAAATTTTAGGTGGATTTGTTAGGTTAAGTTGTTTCTTAGTCAGATTTCATCATTCTAAACTTGTTAGGGCAATCGCTTGCTTTCTTTTAGGTAATTTTAATGGAGTTTTATGATTTTAGCCTACTTTAATAGAGTATCATAGTATTAGGTAGTAAATTTTTCAAGTCTTTTTAAGAATTAGTGGTTGAATCGGTTTTCAATTGCTTTTAGTCATTTAAAAATTATGTAAATAGTTTCTTTACATATTTCTTTTTAATGCAATCATTTGTATTAGCCTAGTTTTAAAGTGCTTTTTTAGGTTTTGAGTAGTGAAATTTTGAGTTTCTTGTATAACTCTAGTTTTGAGTTGATTTCTAGCTTTATTTAGTTATTTTAAACTTGTTTGAATAAACTTTAGCCTAGTTTTGCAGATTTGCATATTTCTCTATTCTAGTTTTAGCTCGTGGGTGATAGATAGAATGTCTAGTTTGAGTGGATAGCTTTCTAGTCATGTTTGTACAATTTTATATATTGAATTAAGTGATTTTGCATGATGAATCAACTACATGAACAATCTTGACAAAAATGAACCCTGAGAGATTTGAAGCACAAGACCAACCAAACCAGATGGAGGCTTTCTTTAGTCAACCAAACACGTGTTCTTCTAGCTTCAACCAAGAAAATCTTTTCTTCAAGATCAAGCAAGATCTTCAAATACTAACTACAAACAATGTAATCTAGAGATAGTGTGTTTTCCAAATTCATATGACTATTTTTCATGCTCAGAAACTCAAGTTTTATCTCATCTCTCTGAAAATCAGCTTATATAGCTTGGTCATATGTGAATTCAACGGGTTGGTTTGTCCATACAATTTGTTGATTTCACTTGACTTAAATGAAATCTGTCGATTGAATAACAATTCAACTGATTGAATACATTCATACCAAAATTATATGCAACAATCCTTTTAACCGATTAAAAACCTTTTTAAAAGATTAAAAAGAGAACACCTAGAAAACAATGACTTCTAACCTATGTCAAAATATAAGCTCCATGATCTTCAAGTCAATTCCAGATTTAGAAAATCTCTAGCTTGATCATCAATGCATCTTTATCAATTCTTCATCAACCATATATGGTCTCATGTACTTGCTTCATCAAATCCACACACAAAGGTCACTTGTGCTAACAAACCCAACTTCTACACATTTCCCTACACCTTATTATTTAGCCTTTTGACTATTTTTGTTGATTTTACCTCCATTAGCAACCTTGAACTTACGAAACCAGAATTATGCATTATCCAAGAGTTGTGAGGTGGATTAGGCTGAGTTATGGGACATGTTGAGTTAAAGTGTGGGGGTTTCATTGATAAAAGGCAATTATGGCTAAGTTGATGACTAAAACATATTGTGAATCACTGAAAATAAGAGAAAAACTAAACAAAATGAGAAGATTATGGTGAAGAAGAAAACTATGCAAAATATGGAAAAGTGGAAAACAAAATGGAAAAGAAAAGAAAGCGAAGATAAGAGGTGTTACGATGAAAATTGGTGTGTTGGATTTTGTCTTGCACTTGAATTCTAGTATCATGTGTGCATGAGTGTAACAGTTCAAGTGTGGGGGTGTGATAACTCCTCTATTCTTCAAAATTTTCTTGACTATTTGCATTGTTTGGGTAGATTTATGTTTTTAGATTAGATTTAGTTTAGGAAGCATTTTACATTAGTTTTGTAAATTTGGCTTAATTAGGAAATTTTGGTGTTAGTCTTAGAATTAGTTGTAAAATAGCCTAGGATTGTAGAGTTTAAGTTCATATATTAGTTTTGTTTTTGAGTCACCAGAGGTTGCAGTTGGTTGTGGTTGTTGCCTCTGTTGAGGTGGAACATGGACTTATTGGTGTTGAGACTGCTGATTTCCCCATTTCTGGTTGGGATATTCCTTCCAATTTGGGTTGTACTTGTTGGAGCACAAATCATGGTTGTATTGCTGCCAAGGTGGTCTATTATTGCCATAGATGTTTGCAGCATATGCTTGAGGTTGTTCATTGTCTAACGTCCCTGTCTCTTTTAACATAGAACAAGCCTCGATAGGATGATTAGTAGAAGCACAAATTCCACATAAGGTAGAAGGGGTAGGCTTTTTATGTAAGTCTGCCAAGGTCCTTACCATGGTCGCTAAGTCATCCAACTTCCCTTCTATTTTCTTGTGATCTGCAACATATAAAGCTTCTACTCCATGGGTTCCCTTCAATAGAGTTATAGAATTACTCCTGGTGGTAAATTGTTGATGGTTCAACGCCATATTCTCAATTAATTGTCTTGCATGTGTTGGAGTTTTGTCCACCAATGCCCCTCCACTTGCAGCATCTATCATTTGTCTATCCATGATACTCAATCCCTCATAAAAGTATTGAATGAGGAGATGCTCATTTATTTGGTGATGAGGATAGGAAACACATAACTTTTTGAATCTTTCCCAATACTCGTGAAGATTTTCTCTTTCTTGTTGCCTTATCCCATAAATATCTTTGCGAATAGCAACAACTCTAGATGCTGGAAAAAAATTTTCCAGAAATAATCTTTTCGGAGTCTCCTAAGTATTAATGGATCTTGGAGGAAGGCAATATAACCAATTCTTAGCGGCATCTTGTAATGAAAATGGAAAAGCCTTAAGCTTAATATGTTCCTCTGTCACTGTTAGGTCTCATGGATGAACAAACAACATGAAATTCCTTCAAGTGATGGTACAGGTCTTCTCCTGCTAATCCATGAAATTTAGGTAGAAGATGGATTAACCCAGACTTAAGCTCACATTCTCCATCCGGATATTGGATGCATATGTTTTGTGTAATTGCTGCATCCGGTGAAGCTAACTCTCTTATTGTTCTTTCTTCCATTCTATCTTCTTGAAACTCTGGTTCAGGTGATGGATCAGAAGATATGTTAATCACTAGAGATGATTCTAGCGGTACACTTTCAGTGGTAGGTTCAAGTCTCCTGCGTGATTTACGCAAGTTCCTTTCAAGTTCTCGATCAAGTTGATAGAGTTGACCCGGGTTGGCTTGAGTCATGCACTATGCAGTCTACCAAAAAGTGTTCCTCTGTTTTTTTTTTCTTCCTATTCTTGTTTTGGAGAAAGATTTCAAGAAAGAAATAAGTTAAGATGTCGTTGGGTCTGCTCCCAGGAAAGAGAGGTGCATCATAGTGGACAACTTAAATACCAAGTCTTTCCTATACAGAGTTTTCCTAACTAATCTCAAAAAAAAATTCTTAAAAGAAATTCATAATCAAAACAAAAATAGAACTTTGCTTGAAATATATAAAAAGAAAACTAAAGACTACAAAAAACACAAACTCTATTAAACGTATATGCGTAAAATAAATAAATAAATAAATAAAATAAAATAAAATAAAATGAATGAATTAAAAATAATAATAATGATCCAAATATAAGAAATATTAATCGTACTCCCCGAAAAAGGCGCCAAATTTGATATCGCTATCGTTAGGCGATCAAATTTACCATTACTTAACTTTAGTAACTTCAGTATTACCAAGTTAGTAGTGAACAAACTAGTTAGGGTTAAGATAACCCTGAGTCATCTCACAACGAATACGGAATTGATCTCAAATATTTGATTCTTATAAAAATGCCATTAAAACTAGTAACAATAAAAATATGGGGGTTTTGATATGCAAAGAATGAATGTCACACAAATAAAAGATTGTAAACACAATAATAGAAAATAGGTCAATTCCACTGCTTTTTCAAAATAGGATTCTTCATCGGTTATCTAGAGATTATTGTTAAATTAATTATTGTTGTTGATTTACAAATCAATCAATGTATAGTCTCAATTCATTTGTTGGTATCCTCACTTTTAATCAAAGTATAGTCTCAATTAAAAGTGAGAATTTTTAGATTATCCATAGTAAATTTAACCAAAGTACAGTCTCAATTAAATTTTACTATGCCTATTCATGTCTATTCCTTTGTTTCTTTACCAAATAGAAAACTTAATTCATTAAAGTAAAGTCTTTACTCATTTTAGTTAAAGTGATTACCGTTAATCAAAGTATAGTCTCAATTATTGGCAAAAACTTATTTAATCAAATGAAAGTTTCTAAATAAAATCAAAGTAAAGTCTCAATTGAATTTAAAAACTTTTTAACTCATATGATTAGCATGCGTGTAGATTTAAAAATCATTATTTTCTATTCAATTAAGAAACAAAGGACATAGATAAACAAAAACCACAATAATAATCAAAAGAACAAATAAATTAATTCATCTAACCTCATAATCCAGTTAAGAAATTACAGTGGAATCAACCCTAAAAGCTTAGCCCTCCATGGCTTTGATGGAATACATGATAATATGATGAAGGAAAGAAAATAAAGTGAAAGGAAGAATGAGAGATGTGGTGGATGACGGTATTTGCCAAAACTAGAGAGTTGGTAAGTAAGTCTATGTTCTGTCTCTTTTGCTCCCTTAAGTCTCTTTATATAGGCTTCAACTCGACTTTGGGCTTTATCTATCGGTTGCTTAAAATCTTTTATTTTTATTTAATTAATTAGCAACTTAATTTCTGTCCAATTTCCAATTTTGCCCCTCTTATTTAATAATTTTTACAATTTTGACCAAAGTTTGACTAGAATTTAACCAGTTGACCTATTGACCAGTTTGACTATGCAATGAGAAGCTGACACGTGGCGGTGCAATTTCTCTCTCTAGAATTAGGGTTTTTGCATATTGGAGATGCAATGATGACTGCTCCTCTACTGTCGGCGCTGGCTCGTGGTGGTGGTTAACGGTGAGGTCCGTGAATGGCGCAGGTCTGTGCTCTTCTTCTTCTCCCGCAATGTGGTCTCATTTTCCGGCAACGCTATAGTGGTTCTTGCACGTTGCAGCGGCTGCTCGTGCAGGTTTCAGGTGAAGGTTGCGCATCCATGGCTGACGATGATGCTGCCATTGCAGATGCGTTGAAGATGCAGTCTGGTTCGTGCAGATCAGTGTTACAGATGCAGTTCCCGATTTGCTCTGATCTGGTGCGCGATGGAGGTGGTGATTCCATGGTGGTGCAATGAAAGCTTGCGGGTGCAGCGTCTTCTGGTGTGGACCGTGAAAACTGTAGTGGTTAATGCGTTAGTGGCGCGAGGAGATCTGCACTGGTGAAGATGATGGAGAGGCATTGTTGTAATGGAGAAACACTAGCGCAGATGTGAAAAGTGGTGATGGTTGCAGCGTTGGTGGCGCGGTTGACGGTCCTGATGGAAGCTTCAATGATGGCTGCCGTCAAGATCCATGGTGGCTATCGCGAGATGGTGCAAGGTTGAAGGTGCAGGCAACGGCCGCCGATGGTGCTGGTGGGAGAGGAAAAAATTAGGGTTAGGGTTTCATGTGTGAGATGGAGGAGATGATGACGTGGCAAGTCAATTTGGTGAGTCGAGGATTATGACACATGTCAGCATATGGTTGGACAGATTTAGAAGGTGAGGATTGGCACATGGCAGCATCTTAGTGAATGAAGTTTAAGTGGTAAGAGGGGTGCAACTTAGTAAAAGTTGGGGGTGCAGAACAAGTTTTTGTGGTCCACTTTCAGGAAGAGTGTGTAAATAAAAACAAGGGTGCATTTAGCTCCTGAATTATTCTTTTCCAGAATTTCTTGATTTTGGACTTATTTTTTAACTTTGAATATTTCAAATCCACACTTTTAATGACCGAAATTAAACTTCAACTGCATTAACAAACGTTAGAATATTCAATAATATTTTATGCAACTAAAATCAATTTTTACGTCATTTTTATCTTACGTACTCAATAAATCCAATAATCACAAATCCTAATTAAATCAATCCTTAAGCACAAAAATTCTATTAAATCCCCAAATTTGCACATTAAATGAGGGTAAAAATTTGAACTCATCAAATAGTCGATCTGACCTTCCTTGGAATGACTGATATGTTGCCGACCTTTGGAGGGGTGTCAGATTGTGGATTCCTTATGTGGTTAATGTTTGTAGACTTGTGCTTATTCCATACTTGAGTGGGTTCTTGGCAATGGGAGTAGTTTGCAACCGTGGACTAGTCGACCTTATTTGTTGTGAGCAATATATACGAGCTACTGGCTTTGGGATTATCCGCTTAGATGAGGACTACTCGGCCTTGTCTTGCCTATACGGTACAAATTTCTTAGTTGTTTTGCAGTTTTAACCTAGTCTAGTCAATAGTTAGTAATCTAGTTTAGTAAATAGATTTAATAGTAATTCATATATCAGAGTAGATTCGTGTAGAGTTGACTAGTTTGAGGTAGAGTTGACTCTGAGTTGACATTTTTAAATTGATATCCAATCTTCAATTCAAGTGATGGAAGCTTATGAGACAATCAATTAAAAGTTGTTATCTTTTATTTCTTCAATCAAATAGAAAGTAATGATTTTAAATCTATATGCATGTTGATCATATGAGACCAATGGTTTTTAAATTTAATTGAGACTTTACTTTGATTTTATTTAGAAACTTTCATGTGATTAAATGAGTTTTTACCAAGAATTGAGACTTTACTTTGGTTAAAGGTATTTATTCTAACTAAGATTAGTCAAGATTATACTTTGATTAATTAAGCTTTTTATTTAGTGAGGAGATAAAAGAATAAACATGATTAGGCTTTGCAAAATTTGATTGAAGTTGTACTTTGGTTGAATTTATTGTTGATAATCTAAAAGTTCTCACTTTTAATTGAGACAATACTTTGGTTAAAAGTGAGAACGCCAACAAATTAATTGAGACTTTATGTTGATTATTAATTTGCAAATCTATAATAATAATATATTCAACAATAATCTTTAGATAACTAATGATGAATCTATTTTGAAAAAGAAGTGAAATCAATCTATTTTCTTTAAAATTGTTTTATATCTTTTTATCTTTTCCCAATATTATTTATTTGACTAACTGATAACGTTGTCATTGACACGATCAAATTAATACTACTAAACTTCAGTATTGCCAAGTTAGTAGTGTCAAACTAGATAGGGTTAAGCCAACCGTGAGTCGTCTCCCAACGAACACGGAATTGATTTTCAATATTTGATTCTTATCAAAATCTATCCTAATGGAATTGAAAGTAGAAAAAAATGGGGGTTTGATATGCAAAGATATATAGAAGAATTTAATAATAAATGTGACAATAAATTAATAAAAGAATTTGAAACAATTATAGTAAAACAGGCTAATTCCATTGCTTTCAAAATATATTTATCATCGGTTATCTAAAGATTATTGTTAAATTAATTATTGTTGTAGATTTACAAATGTTTCCTCACCAAATTCAAAACTTAATTAATCAAAGTAAAATATCAATTATTGATAAAAACTTATTTAATCACGTGAAAGTTTCTAAATGAAATCAAAGTAAAGTCTTATTTTAATTTAAAAACCCTTCAACTCATATGATTAGCATGCATGTAGATTTAAAATAATTATTTTCTATTCGATTAAGAAGTAAAGGACATAGATAAATGAAAGCTAGAACAATAATCAAAAGAACAAGAAATTATTTTAATTTGACCTCATAATCCATAATGAAATTACATTGGAACCAAGCTTAAAAGCTTAGCCCTCCATGGATTGGATGGAAACATCATAAATCATGAATGACAAAAAAAAAGGAATGGAAAAAACGAGAGATGTAGTGGATGATAGCTACAAAAACCAAAGAATTGCTAAGTATTGTCCTCATGCTCTACTAGTTAGGTCTTTTTATATATGCTTGAATGAACTTGGACTTTACCTTTTCTGTTACTGAAATATTTTATTTGTTGATATAATATCTTTCAAATAATTAACAAATTTTATGAGTTTTAAAAATATCTGAAAGATATTCTCAGTTGATATATTATCTGATTAATTATCTAAAAACATCTAAATAATTACAACACTTAAATTTTTTCCAAAATTCCAGTTAAACCCTTATAGGTTTGACAAACTTTTGAATGTTTGACTAGATTTGGCGTCTCTTTCTCCCTCCCAAATTGGGGTTTCGTTGGGGTTGTTGTCGTTTCCATCTCCATGGTTGGCGCTTTTGGTTCACTTCGTATGGCGGCTTGCGATTTGCTAACGGTGCAAGGTTGATTTTGTGGTTGCTCGTTCAAGCGAAGTCCAACAATGATGGCGCGAACAGGTGCAGTGGATCTCCTTGTGTTCATGATGGATGTCTACAGTTGTTTAACAACGACGTAGCTCGATGGAAAACATCGAATGGTGGTCTACAATTTCAGGGTTGATGCGCACAGTGGAGTTGCGCGCTTCGCTTTGTAGTGGCGGATCCGATGAGTGTTGACAGCATGGTTTGCAGGTTTCGCATTTCTGGTGCGTTGCAATGGAGGTGATGGCGGAACTATGGAGGTTGCAATGGTGGAACACCGGTGTCGTGGTGGCAGGAAGGTGAAGGTAGCGGAAAAAACCTAGGGTTGGGATGGTGGAGAATTGTTTCTGATTTGGGAGAAGTTGAAAATAATGACGTGGCAGTTTGTTAATGTTTAGTGGTGGATATACGACATTATGTGTTTTGGTTGGGAAGTTTACCTAGTGAAGAATTACCACATGGTATGATTTGGTTGAGTTGGATTTAAGTAGTAGGAAGAGTGAAAATAGATAAAGAGAGGAGGTGTAGAAGTAGGTTTTTACTGGGCTTTTTAAAAATTATGGTGTATAAGTAAAAACTAAGGATGCATTTAACTCTTGGATTATTTTTATCCTTAATTTACTGATTTTGCACTTAACTAATGACTTATAACATTTGAATTCCACACTTTTAATGATCCAAATTAAATTTTAATTGCATCAACAAACGTTAGAATATCCAATAATATTTTATGCAATTAAAATAACTTTTTAAGTCATTTTATCTCACGAACTCAATAAGCTCAATTATCACAAATCTTGATTAAATCAATCCTTAAGTGCAAAAATTCAATTAAATACCCAAAATCACACCCCCACACTTATCCTTTTAAACTGCTAGGCAAAATTAAGTAATTTCAAAACTTTGTTCTAAGCTATTTTATTTCATATTTACACCGGATCAAAGGAATGAACATCACTAAAAATCAATCAATCTTCTAGACATCAAGTTATCATGAACATACAAATGAAAAATTCTATTTTTTTCGCACATGAGTTAATCTTTTGAATTTATAAGTAAATCAAATACGAAAGAGATCACTCAAGTTTAGAATGTATAATTTCTCTTCAAGATTCGCAAGTGTTTTGACTTGTGTTTTGACTTGTGTTTTCACTCAAATTACTCATGCAAGTAAACATTCCTAATACTTAACAAGACTCTAATACTCACAAATAAGAAAACATGCATTCAAAGATTATGAGAACTTTACAGAAGTTATAATGGAGACAAAGCAAAGGCGGGAAAATTTCTAGGATTGGTGAGTTTTTGAAATAAATATAAAAATAATAATGGAGCATAATTCCAAAAAAAAAAGCACTTTTTCTTTTATCCTTTGTTGCTCTTTTTGAGAAAGATATTATTTTTCATTTCAAATGTCTTTCATCAACACTTTTTTTCCTTTTGTCATTTTTAGGGTGAGATACTCACACTCACTTTATTCGTCAACCTATGTTAACATAATACACTAGCTTCTTCTTTCTTCCTAGGGTAAGGAAAATGGTAGCGTGCTCCAATTTTTGTCCCTATGTACACGCTAGCAGCCAAAAGATCTTCTAATTCCCTGGAATCCATGCGTTAGCCTCATTTGTAGTTGCTTTCCTGCTAAAGTTCGACGGGTTGTGGCCATGAAGTCGTTCATATACTTGTGTGATCTAATGGTACTTGCATTGCTTGCAACTGCTTGGAATGCATCGCATCTACCAAACAATGGATGGCCTGAGCGATCTCATCAGCAGAGCTTGTCGGGTGTCGTGGTCTACTCCATGCCAGAAACATCTGCATTATCACATAGTCCCGTATAACACAAACATTATACGATCAAACAATAATATATAACAGATTTTAGCAAATGAGACAGTCACTAACACAAAATAGACAATTAACGTCTACGATTTTAGTCTGGTGCAGAGGAATCAGACATTAAAAATGACTGGTGGCAAACTTGTAAATAAGTGATCAAATTTTTATGTTTAGCCCCTAAGGTCAGACGTAAATATCGCATTTTACGTCTGATTGCATAAGGTCGCATGTAAATTTACGTTTGACGCCTTAAGGTTAAACGTAAATTTATGTTTGATTGGGTGAAGTCAGACGTAAATTTACATCTAACTGGTGAAGTGAGACATAAATTTACGTCGGGCTTGATGAAGTCAGATGTAAATTTATGTTTAACCATAGGGAATCAGACGTAAACATTAAAATTTATATTTCATGTCTTCTTCTCTCCAGTGGCTTCGATTACGCGAAAGGGTTCATTTTTTCTGGTTTTCGTGGTGCACGCAAGGGACGACATTATCAAGCAATTTCAAAGGTTTGTTTTTGCTTTGATTCCATTTTTTTGTGCCTCCACTTATGTGGTTCTCTACTTTTGTTTCCCAAAACGTTGTAACCCTCCCATTTTGTGCCAAGGCGGCGAAGGACGGTGGTATGCGACGACGAAAACGGTGTTTACTCCAACTGCAATGGCGACGCAATGATGGGTCTCCTTCCAAGAAAAGCGACCACAAAAGTATTTTCACGCAACTACAGCGACGACACGAACCACAATGGTGTTTCTCCATACCAAAAGCTTGTTTTTTGCATTTTTCTTCAGTGTTTTCTCTCATAAAATTTGGTTTATATTATATGTGCTATTTTGTGTAATTTTACATTATAATGTCAAGAAGAAGAAGGAGAGAAAGAATAAGAACAAGAAAAAGGAGAATAGGGAGAAGGAGAAAAAGAAAGAAGCGAAGGAGAAGAAGACGAAAAAATTTGATGTAGATTTGAAAAAAAATTAATTTTTTTTTTTTATGTTTGTTACTTTTGTAACAAACATAAATTTACGTCAATCATAAATGCAACAAATGTAAATTTACGTCTCCTGATATTACGTCTAACCTACCATAAACATAAAAAACCTAAAAAACAGACATAAAAAGCCTTTTTTATGTTAATGAGTATAATTAATATTAAGCATCACATCATGCCAAGGAAAAATATTCATCCATGATATCACGATCACACACTGGTTGACCGATCACTGGTTTCATACCACATGATCATGTTTCCTAGAATCCTCTCATTCGAGTCGTCCTGCCCTCACGACAAGAAATTGTCTCCCCTTGTTCTCAAGGATTTACGAGTAAAAACTTCTGTGAATCACACACAAAGCACTATACTCAGCAACGAGCTAGAGCTAAGGTGAATCATCTTCCCCTCTCCACTGCTGTGCACATGGGTGAGAGCACAACACTTGAATCCATCATTTTCCACTACTTCACATAGGTGAAGGTGACCCCTTTCCACTACCTCGCGCAAGCGAAAGGGTCAACCTTGATTCTAAAGTCACTTGAAAGATTATAATTAGTTGCACCAAGATTTGGGTATCAAACGCAACCTAGTGGGCATCCTTAGTTGCTGAAACATTCGCGGTTACGTGTCGATGCCTCCTAGGCTACTAAAACCCATCATCTTAACATTACATCTTAGCACCTCAAACAAAACAATTGCATAAAGACAACAAAAGAGAATAGTTGCATGGACGAGGAAATCTGGCTACCATAGTGATGAAAAGAAAGGCTATTAGAGTTAAACATGTGGCTGGACTGAAGACACTTTGACTGAACAAACTATATACAACAACTCTCTACTCTTGTGAAAAAACTTGATTCACCTCTCATTGTTATTGTTCATTCATAAAATTCATATTACAATTTATAGACTAATTTTTTTATCTGTTGTACTCATAATGGCTATAAACGGCTAGTACACTCACTTTCCACATTAACTACCCATAACGATTAACTCATTAACTACTATTAAGACTCCAACGACTAATTCATTTAGGTTTATTGTGAAATCTAACACAAACAACATGCGGATGCACTAAAAAGGAACAAAAAATAGCATAACTATGACTATTACCCAATGGATGCACCTAAAATGTGAGGGATTAATCATCTTAAATCCAAAAACTACTCTTGACTACCCAAAGAAACAAAAGAAAAAAAACTTGAAGTGATGTGACATGATATTCCCATTCCGGCCTTACCCGAAAATGTGGTGGTTTCATGATTTCTCTTTCAAAAGAGAAGAACCTGACATATGGCAGCAAAAGGGAAAAGGAAAGAAAACAAGATGCCCCCTACATAATATCACATCCCATCAAGACTACTATGTTTTAACACAAAAAGAAAGAATGGCTTGTTGCAATTGCACTGGAATATCACGCTAGCAAGACAAACACTTACATGAATATATATAAACTATAAATATAGAAACTCAATGTACCAGAAAAAATAATATTGTTTCCCTTATTTAAATTCAATCTTTATTTATATTGGAGAAATTGGGTAAATGATGAGTCATTATTTTTCCCTATTCCATTGCTTTTTGTGCTCCTATTTATGGATGTTTAGTGCTTAATTGTCTATCTTTTGTGCATTTTCATCAATTAGGCTTCATTGTGCCATTATTCCGAATTTTGATTAATTTGACATTAATTGGTCTAATTTTTGTTTCTATTTATTTTTTGGTATTTTATTCAACAATTTTGGAGCTTGGATGCTAATCATAAGGTGAAGATAGAGTTTCCACGTCATTCCCACATCGTTGTCACATTTGAGCCATGTCAATTAACCTGTCCACGTCATTGGGCCAGCATTTGGGCCAAGAGTGGCGAATTTGAGAGGACCACATTTTCTTAGGGTTTTAGGAGGGTTTTAGACTCCATCTTCTCCCCTATTATGATTTGATGTTTTAGGAGAGCACCCACTTGGGGATTTTCATTTTTATGATTTTTGTGACCATTGGAGCACCACCCAATTTAGGGTTTTCGTCCCATTCATTCTGAATTGCATTTTTTCCCTTTTTCCTTACTCTTATAATGCAATTTCATGTCTATTTGAGTTGTATTTCGAATTCCTTGTTAGCTAAGCTCTTTGTATTGATTCCTTGAAGAAACTGAAATGGAACCATGAAGTTGTTTTTTTTTTTCAAATTTTGTTCTGGTTTGCCCTTCTTCAAGTTGCATTTTCATGGTAAAACACGAAATTGATGTATGCTTAATCTCAAATTCATGTTTATGCACCTAAATCAACTTATATTCATGCTTAATAGGTATGAGTTGTTTACAAATGTTTAATCTGCGAGTGTTAGTTGCTTAAAGTATACTTTGCTTAATGGCAAATTGAACTCATATTAATTATCTCTTAGTGGATAAATTTCGAGTTTCATGAGAGAAAATTGGATAGAACAATTAATTGTGTTATTTGTGATTGGTGGAATTTCAGTTGAATCAAGGAATCAATATTTTTTTCATTATTGTTTTATTAATCTAGGATTACAATTTGAATTTTTGTTATTAATCTACCAACCCCCTCGTGTTGAATTATATCTGGAAATCTTTGATTGAAAATAACGGTCACTGAGAGATGACCTTGGGTTAACTCCTAAGTACTATATTTCTATTGAATTTGGTTGGGTACGACCTCCATCAGTAAACCTAGCTCATAAAAAAGAATCGTTTTTCTTTATACTTTCTAGAAAAGGGAGCGATCACCAAAATTAGGGTTTTGCATATGGAATGGAACAAAATTATGGCTCAGTGTTTGAGGTGTGGTCTTCGCACTAGTGCATTTTAGAGTTTTTACATCGCAGTATATGCCTTGGTTCCTGCGTACCCGCTGCATATAAACATGCGGTGGCATTTTTGTAATTAAAGGCACCTTTTATGCCTCGGTTGTTATACTAACCGAGGCATATAGCTTAAAAAAATTTACGAATTCGCGCTGTTCACAAAATTTGAAAATTTTTAACTGCTTTTATGCCTTGGTTACCACAAAACTGAGGCCTAATAGCTTTTTTGCTTCAGGTTTTTTTTACCCGATGTAGTTACTTGGCTGTATTTTTTTTTTGTTTTAATTCACTGATAGAATATGCCTCGGTTCTTTTATAACCGAGGCAGTATGGACCTTTTTGCTTCGGGTCTATTGCCAACCGAGGCATATAATAAGACAATATGCCTCGGTTTCAAATTAACCGAGGCAGTATGGCTTCGTAGGGTTTAAAAAACCCTAAATCCTTTCGCAGCCGCACACAGCATCCCCACACAACCCCCAAATCTTTTTTTCTTCTTCCACTACACCCCAGCCTTTGTTCCGGCTTCACCACCGCTCCAAGAGGGGTGGCGGCGGCGGCGAGGAGGAGCCGCCGGTGTCGAACTCGCTCATGGTGGCCATCAAGCGATCGCAGGCGAACCATCGGCGGAAGACGAAAATATTCGCAGGATCGCGGAGGTGCTGTCGAGAAAGAGCAAGCGAAACCCTTTATTGATTGGTGTTTATGCAAAGAGTGAAATGTATTATATATAATAACTGAAAGTGTGTGTTTAGACGAATGAACCTTGAGTGAAATGGCAGGTTTTTGGGGGCGGAGAGCGTCGTGGGTGTCGAGGAGACCCTCTTCTTCGATGGCGTGGAAGTGGTCCTTCCAGGGCCTCCATGGGCCCTTGCGGTTGGTGGAGCTGCTCTTGCGGGAGCCGGAGAAGCGGGTGGAGGCGGACTCACGGGAGTGGCGGCCCAGCGAGGAGTTAGAGTGGGAGTGGGGCGGAGAGCCCAATGGGCTTTGGAGGGGGCTGGAGTGGAAGGAGTTGGTGGTCTTCTCGCCGTCGTGAGAGGAGTCGCGGGACGGGCTTTGGACGTAGTAGACGGGCCGGCGGGGAGAGCGGGGCGGTGAGGACTGGGAGAGGCTGCTAACCTCGGAGTCTGTCTTGGTCAGTACTGCCATGTTGTCGTTGGCTTTCATGTTTTTTTTTTCTCTCTCTCTCGTCTGTGTGTGTGTTGAATGTGATGTGA